>Ga0116231_10000419_pt1 | contig 72147 bp, 51 predicted proteins | sample S1TSphgellanicum_2_FD_89695 | JGI IMG/M metagenome (GOLD analysis project Ga0116231, IMG submission 89695) | Host-associated microbial communities from peat moss isolated from Minnesota, USA - S1T2_Fd - Sphagnum magellanicum MG | ecosystem: Host-associated > Plants > Peat moss > Unclassified...
AAAAAACAAAAAAAAAAAAAAAAAAAAAAAAAAAAAAAAAAAAAAAAAAAAAAAAAAAAAAAAAAAAAAAAAAAAAAAAAAAAAAAAAAAAAAAAAAAAAAACACGGAAACAAGAAAGCAAAAAAACCCAAAAATACTTATGGGCTTGAATTGAATATTATTCCTAACATGAACTTAATGTTTAAGTGAGAACCAAACATGTGGGGGGGGGGGTTATAATTAGTGTTGTTTTCTAGTTTTAATTTTAGTTAAGTTTGCTACATGGTAGTATTTGGTGGAGCTTAAATTGCCACATGGACATAGTGAATGTCTATTTGTCCAACTACATAGTGGGAAAATATGTAGTTTTTTGTAGACAAGAAAATAAAATAATCAATTCTAATTTGCTACTGGGAATTATTTTGAATCAAATTTGTAGTTACATTTCATCATCCTTAATTTTTTCTTATAATGAATGTTATTTTAAATCCAATTCATAGCAACATGCTATATGGGGTAATTGAATCCCAACCAAAAAAGGCCCTGCCCATTGCAACATAAAACCTAGCCTATAAAAAAAACTTCATTAGTTAGTAATTATATAGAATGCAAAGAAAAATCCTTATAAGACCAAAGAAGGGTGTTGGACGTAGATTCCAAATAACCATAGACCATGGAAATATCTTCACTTTGTCCATTGGAATTCAACTAGCTAGTTGTTGTTGCCTACATGCTAGATCTAGATTCCAAATCATCGTAACAACACCCAATGCCAATGTTATTATCCATTATCCAAGAATCCAAATGTTAAACAAATCTCATACATAAAAAAGAAATAGGTGTTAAGAAGGATACAAAGGAAAAAATAGCTTGCAAGTTGGTAGTAGTTCAAGCCTCATCTTTCTACATGTACCGAATTTTGTTGTCCTTCCAATTTTGAATAACTACTCCTAAAGGAAAGTTCTACAAAATGAAGAATTCATGGTTAAACATGCAAATGACAAGCTCCAAATGCATGGTTAATCGATTCCATAATTTTTGTTTTCATGAAGGTTAATGTAGAAAAACAATGTTCATCTTCAACAAAACCAATTACTTGCACAATAGCAAGTTCAACAACTTGATATATTATAGGATCTTACTTTCCAAAATTTGAAAGGAAGTAAGGGTTCTCCACAACTTAGTGACTAGGTTAACATCAAAAGTATTTTGCATTGCCAACTTAACATTATTTGTCATGTTAAACACAAACAACAATCTTTGAAAATCAAGGGTAATAGTTTTTTAAAAAACCAAAAACCCATACCTCATCAGGTCTTGCCTTTTTAGGGCCTTGACTATTGCCAAATGAACATTGAACCTTTTTTCAAGTTCTAGTTGTAGCTAGTATTGTGGATATTGTGGGTAAACAATATTCAATGCATCTATAAGATCTTGAACATGGAACCAACCTTGTAATTCAACAATAAGCTAAATGGCAATGTTATAACATTGTCGATTCACAGATGCAACATCTCCATATATCTCCTTCACAACAAAAATTAATGCCCCAATTATTTTATTTAAAGATGTTGCCCCCATGTGTTGCCCGACAAACTCAAAAGCCATATGATCAATTTTTGTGTTCAAATCTATAATCCAACGAAAATTGATGCTTTCATGAATAGTGTTGATGAATGTAGTGAAATATTGAAGACATTATCTTCAAAAGAGGATTGCTTGTCATAGAACACACAACACATATCCCTTCCATAGATCTTCACTATTGTTATGAAATCACAAACAAAAACATCCCTTAATTGTGCAAACTTAATCACCTCTTACATTGGCATCATTGCATTGAAGCCCAATAAAGTTTCCACATTAGTTAACAAATAAAAATTAGATTTGGTTGAATGTATTGTGGGTGCATCCAATGCCATATTCATGAAAAAAATGCAATATTCAAACAAGACACATTTGACAAGATTGATCATAGATATCCATTTTTTCTTAATGTTCCACATAATTTTGTTGCCCTTTGTTTCCATGATATTTGCCAGGGTGTATGCATTGTCTAATGGTTCATTTAAAGCAAATATAGGACTCACAAGAATTATAAGCAAGTTTTTGTAAATGATTCATATGGATGTGGTTTTAAATTCTAAAATTTCATTAAGCAATTTTTGACAATTAAAGTTTTAGTCCTTTATGAAACCTTTTAAAACTAGGTCAAAACTCGTATTGAAAAATGTTGTTGTGAGGTGGTATGGTGAAATCACTTTGAAAATCCTAAAAGAAAAACCCATAAAGTCCATAAGAATAAAATCCCATTTAAATATTTAAATTATGTACCCATTGGGCACAAAAAATTTGACCAACAAAAAAAATAAAATTCGAAAGGACTTTTAAAAACAAGGTTCAATTTTGACCCTTCAAAAATTCATAATTACCATTTGGTTAAGGTTTCACAAAAAAAAATTCACATTTACTTTTATGATTTCATTTTTCAATCTAGGTTTAGTCATTATAAACAATTTGGAGTAGAATTCAATTCTTGAAACTTTAAAAAATCTAGTCAACTAATTAGTCCATATATTTGACTTCAAAAGTTCATTATTCATAATGAATGCATTTTTTTCAAGAAATAATTTTGCAATTTTTTTCATAATGAAGTTGTTAATCTATAATGAGTTATCATTTAATGTGTTTAAAATTAAATTATTTTCCATAAGCATTTAAACATAAAGCACCGTATAGAAATTGTTGTTCCAACTCCAAAAGTGAACCATCATACCTTGCATTCACTCACCAATTTGGTGAACTCCAAATGCCTTTTGGGGTTATGATTGAAATAATCATACAAGCATTATAACAAATTTTCAATGCAAAAATCCAAAGGTAGGTTTGAAAGGGTTTGTACTACAATATTGGTTTGATGTGCCACACAATGCACATCAACAGCAAATGGAAACATATCGACACTGGATTTGGATTGTCACTCATGATCTTTAACTTTGGAAGCTATTAACCCCATTAACATCAAAACACATTAACTTGAAAATTAAGTCTTTTTAACTTCAAATCTCCTTGTGTCATCATGGAGTTCATGATTAGTACAGTCAAGCTATTAACAATAGATTTTTAAAACACTTGCTACACATTCAACAATAATGGTATCCAACACCAATCCTACACAATGTAGCCATGCACACTTGCCCAACTTGCATTATCCATGGCTATGACCTTGTCACATGTAAGAGAAACAAAGTTGGAATTTTGGATAGTAAATTTAATAGCCTTTAGAACTCCTCTTTGTATGTGTTTACAATTTCCCAATTAACCCCATTAGACTATTTTTTTTTGCGATTAGATTGAAACTTCATAAACTCATACAAGGGTTGGAAATCCTTATAGTCAATCATTGGTTTACTTTTATTCAATAAGTTGAAAATAGTTGCAAATTGAACAATTGTCTACTTGACCACTATTCAACTATTGGAGGATAGTGGTTGTAAAACATTGAGCATAAGAAATCTCATTTTTAACGTGCATACATTTTGGATCCATGATCCACTTACCATCAAAACCTTTCCACTTACTTGCACAATTTTCAATAGTGTCCCACTTAGCAACCAAAATTTTACCCTTCCTTTCAATTTTGGTAAAAACACCACATTTCATAGTAGAAACCATCCCAACCTCATGGCATTTTCATAGCCTAGATCTCTTGAAATTTGTGGTTAAAATCAGCAAAAAAAAAAAAAGGTTTTTTGGGAGGAATAACACATTCATCATCAACATCTATAACAATAGTTTCAAGCATAACATTTAAATCGACATCAAATATCTCATGTGAAGAAGATTGCAATGTATAGGCATGAGGAAGGTTTTTTTGTTCACTAGTGTTGTTGGATTCAAATACATTGCAATAAATAAGGCTAGGGAGTATGAGATTCTTTGTTGGGATTTGAACATCAAAAGAAGTACTTAAACTTGAAATTGTTTGGTAACACTAGGGGAGCCATGTTTTGAAAAAAACCAACAAATTCAAAGATTATCATAGCAAAACCTTAATTCGAAAACCTTTCATTTTTTATTAATTATGAGTCAGGACCAGAATGCTTACATCTAGATTATGACCAACACACAATAATGGCACATTGAAAAGTAGTTCGTTACACAAATCCGAATAATTGCACCAATGCAATGAAACAAGTCCCAAAATTACCCACACCATGATGGACATTGCGACTATCTAAATAATTGCGCCAATCATGATGAAACAAGTCCTAAAACCACCAACATCACAATGAATGTTACAACTAGATGAGTAATCACATTAGTCATGATGAACCAAGTCCTGAACACCATCATCACGATGGACATTGCAATTACCACAATGTACACACAATGTACATTGCACACATAATCACAATGCAAACAAACAAACGTGTAAGCAATGAACATAAACATCAAGACATCAAGGAACAAACAAGTCACTTGAACACAAGTTACACAAAAATGAGATGAAAAGCACAAATGCACTTGAAATTTAAAGGTTTAGGAACTTTTTAAATTTGTAATCTAAAGTCTAGATTCTAGATTGTAGCAATTTGTAACTACTTGCAAAGCCTACACCAAGCTGAAAGCTCTTAGTTCATTGCTTTAGCCTCTAATGTCTCTCAAAGCACAACAACTACAAATTGTCATGTGTCAATTGTGGCACTTATTATTCAATGACTCATCATTCAATCTTGACAACAATGTCTCAAGATGTACTTTCACAAGTTATAAACCATGAAAACAAACAAAAATCCCAAGCACCAAGCCTCCTTCTCATTGTGTCTTTAAAATCTTCAAGATCTAGAAAATAAAATGCACATTGTTAGTAATTAATAGTTATAAGAGTCCATGCACGGCAAAATGGGATTTCAACTTAATGTTAGGGTTGCAAAATTAATGAATTACAAGCTTAAGCTTTGACGATCCACATTGATTTTAGGTAAAGGTTGTGTGAATTGTCATTTTATCGTGCGGGGGGTGGCGACATGTGGCCTATCGTTGTTTTCATCATCATGACACTATAAAAACCTAAGGGGTCTTTTTGCAAAATGGGGAAGGGAAAATAAATCCCTTTGTATTTAAAAAAATCTTTTAAATCATTAGTATCACCAAAGTCAAAACATGATAGGAAGATAAATAAAGGAAAGGTGGGCTTGGAGAAAGAGGGTCACAAATAAAGGTCAAATGAAGAAGTTCACTTCTTTTAATAGCCTTCACACATCAATGTTGTTGGGCAAGTGATGAACATATAAAAATTTCAAAACATAATCATTTTTTGTATCACATGTTTTCAAAATTCAAACAATGAGTTTAGAAAACCCTAAATTTGTATGAAACATAACTTGTCCGATGTGAATGATAGTGGAACAAATGGGTTATTGGTTGGATGTTGAAATAAATGGAATTGGTTGCTTGGAATTTGTTTAGGGACACATGGTAAATTCACAAAAGAAATGAAAGGTTTGGATATTGGTATGACATTGGGTTTGAATGCTTGTATGTTGGAACCTCAAAATGTTCCATTTTCTGTTGAACAAAAAATTTGAATATAGGGCACCTTCCACATACATTAGAAGTTTTCTATTAGTTCTTTAAGTCACTATGGAATGAGCTAGTAGGGTCTATTCCAAGGGTCGAACAAGAACAAAAAATGGAACTTGCAGATGGTCACTTATTACCCCCACCTAGGAAAAACCTTAACTATTTGAAAAATGACCACAATGAACTAGCACCCGCCAACACACTGTCCATTAGATGTCCATCACTACTAAGTTGTGGATGAACTTCAACTGAGGTAATATTTGGTTTCACCTTTGTAACCAATTTTGTAGGAAGTAGGTCTCATATATAGGCATATAAGTAGGAAAATAGGCACCTTATAGGTGAATAGATGGTTTATACATAGGTAAGGTCTGTTTTTACTGCCTACCTACTAACAACTTGCTTGTGGGTTGTTAATAAGTAAGTAGGTAGGGGAAAAAAAAGTAATTGAGTTAATCACCATGGTTAGTTAGAAAACTAAAACCCAACAAAAAAAAAAATTCTTGACCCACTTACCATTCATCCTTCATGGTGCACTGGTGGGTGTTGGGTCACTATGAAAAACCTTTAAACCCACCAAAACTTTTGGGGGAGGGATTAGGTCATTAAAGTTTAATCTAATCTTCATATGAAATCTCAACATCTTCATTGCTAGCAAAGAGGAAGAAAAGAAATAAAGATTATCACATCCTCCCCTACAAATAAACAGATGAAAAAATATCTCATTTTTTTCCCTATTTAACAATGTGCACAAGGTTGGGCCTCCTACCATCTAATGTGACTTGATTCAATGCATATGTGGTTAGCTTATAGACTCAATAGAGATTGACTTTCTATTACATTCTCACATGGAATGCACATCCACCCACAACATTGTTTGGGATGCTTTTGTTTTCATTGTCATAAATGTTAAATTTCATATTTTGTGTGATTAAACACATGTCCTTTTGTTATTTTGCCTTCAATTTTTGGATCGATGGGTTGATATCATGCTCACCTTAGATGGGGTCTACATTTTGGTTGATGTTGTCATTTGTTGATCCCATTCAAATGGATTTAGTTTCATAAGCTACTATTTTTGAAGGAGAGGTTGTAGTGATTATGGTTCAATGCAAGAATGGGCTATATTACAATTGGTACTTTAAAATTTTATGTTTTTCCTTCTTGTCCTAAAAAATATTTGGGTGCTTACATAAGCAATTTGATGATTTTTTTTCATCCATGTGCTAACATGGCATGGTCAACCAAGGGCTTAGAAGCCTTCCAATGTTGATTTTCCAGTCATATTATAGGTGAAAGGTGTTAATTGTTCTACAAAGAGTTTAGGCCATTAACATATTGAAACAAATCATTGTTGCCAAGGAGACCTCATATAGGTTAATTATTCTTTAAGGGTTCCCACCCATCCCATTGTTGGATATACTTCACACAATTGGTGAGGGTTTTAGGTCCTTGGTTGCTATTTTGATCCCTTTTGGTAGTTTCCCATTGTTGATATTTTTGGTGGTTCATGTTGGTGCATTTGCATTTTTTGGTGTCACCTTTTGGTAGGACATTGGTCCTCTTTTTTTGCACCTCCTTTTCCCCTTTTGAATGGGTTTTTTTTTTAAATTTTAATTTGACAAGGTTTTATCACAATATCGTTTTTTTTTATAAAAATTATCTTCTGTTTGATTACATCAATGATAAAAAAATTCCCCAAATTTTTGCACTAGAATGTCAATCAATGAGTGTTAAAAAAAATTGACACATTTTATTTTGGATGTGAAATTTGGTTTTTAAAAGGTTTTGTGGTAAAAAATATTTTTCAATGGAAATGTGATGAATTAAGGACAATAACTTGTTTGTTTTGTTTGTCACATTGGGATCTCCCAAATTATCGCACCCCCCTTTTACATTCTTGGTACCATTGGAAATCCTTGAATAAATTAAGGTGCACCAAGGTGGTTTTGTATTATTTAGACCTAAAATGCCAACGTTATTGAATATTCAAATTTTTTATCAAAATAATTTTTTTTAAAAACTAAAAAAAGGAAATTGGGGCAAGCCTTTGATATTGTTGAAAAATTATTGATGAATGGGATTTGGTGGAGGTGATCTTATAATTTTTAGACCTAAGTAAAGGAAATATGGAATTATGAATAATTTTCATAATTGGAATTTGATTCAACATTTAAAATAATCTTTTACACAATTTGGCTTCATTATCAAGGTCACACTTTGAGCAATTAAATAATTTTACTCACACTTCAACCACCAACAAAGGCCATAATTTTTTTAGTGTGACCTATGTTGTTGACCCAAGTGTGAATAAGACAATGTAACTATTTGAACTGTGTATAACCTTTGATGATTAAACCCAATTGTGAAAAAATAGAAAATAAAAAAAACGAATTTCTAGCATTAAAAATTTTCCAAATTCAATATCTTAGTGTCCCAATCCACCCACCCACCCCCCCCCCCTAAATTGATTTTTATTCAATTTTTTTTAACAAAATTATTCAATATTCAATAATTCGAACAACATAGGTTTAAACATTACAAAACCACCATAGTGCATTACTATTCATCAAGGGTTTTCCAATAGTACCAAAAGCATGATGGGGTGCACCATGGTTTGGGAAATTTTCATAATGATAAACAAACAACCTTGTGAATAGGTAGATTGGGCCACCTTTCCACCAAGAGGCATTATCCTTGGCAATGTAAAGGGAGGATGTTTTAGATTACCATTTCTTCAACAAAAGTTATTGACATGGAATAATAAAAGAGACTCCATGTCAAACAAATTCTTTCCAAGAGTTTGTGAAAGACCCACTCTTCAGTCATAACAAGATTGGAAAAGATAGATGATTTAGTTACAATGGATATGGGAGAATTATAGCTTATGCGCAAAGTGTATTACCAATCTTTATGCATTGTTTATAATGAATTATAGGAAGAGCATATCAATTGTAGGCAAGTACTCCCTTTATTTCATGTCAAATTAATGTTGAGATGAATGAGAAGTTGACAAATCCTATCGCTATGGAGGAATTGGAAGCTTTAGATAAACACATGAGATTTAGCAAGACTCCAAACCTAGATGGGATTGTTGTGGAATTAGGAAAGTTGATAATAAAAAACTATTAGTTGATGATCAATAATGCAATTCAAGACCAATCCTTTTCCAACATAACTACTTTTGGTATCATAACCTTGATATAATTAGGACATTAGAAGACCTTTCTAATTGAGGGTCCATCATGTTATTGAACATAGTAGAAAACATATATGTTGGTGCCCATCAACATAGATTTCAAAATTTCCATATGGAGGTAATTCATCCAAACCTTGAACACCCTTCTTACTTATGGGACACATTTAAGAAACATGTATCCTTGCTTTAATCATGTTAGATTGGACAATGCAATCCAAACAAAGTTTAGTTATTTTAAAGCTTGATTTTGCAAAAGCTTGTGATAAAATTTCATGGGATTTTGGGTGAACGCTAGTTAAAGTGGCCCAAAAAGAAACTATTACATCAAGTCCATTTCATTTGCTTTTTAAACCCTATAAAGATTAATAGTTAAATAACAACAATCCATTAATTTAAAACAATGTTTTTCAGTTTATGTTTATGCCTTAATAGAAAAAAAAATTACACATATGTGCACAAACCCACATAAAATATAATGATATGAACTTTTGAAAATACCCATTTTTTAAACATTAACAAAAACAACAATTTGAGTCCATTAAAAATAACCTACAATTAGAATATGTTGCAAAATCTTAAAAACCTGATTTTACAATATACTCTTTAACTAAAATGGAGTCCTTAACAATCATAATATCAACCATATGACCATTTTGAACTCCATATATGAAAATTGTTATTAGTGATGAAATTTCATAGTTTCATTTTACAAGTCCATAGACCTTTTAATTTGTAAGGTTAATGCACTATAAGGTGGCTCAATTTTTGAAATAAAATAAAATCCCACACAAGTTCATTTTACATGTTAATTTTTATTTTTTTTGTGATATGGTAAAATAGTAATAAAATCCACGTGTCAAAAAAAATTCATATTAAAAGAGCTTGATAGAGTTTCCAAAAATATGCACCTATTAATTTTTTTTGAAATACTTATGACCACTTTAAGGAGTGATGAGAATATGGTTCAATTTTTTCCATTAAATATTTCCTAAAACTAGATTTGACAATAATTTTTAAGGAAATATTTCACATAAAAGTTCATTATTTCTTGTTACACCACATATTGAGTCATTATAAATAATTTGGAATGAAATTCAATGTGAATATTTCAATTTTCTACCATTCTTAGTGGAATAATCAATATTCTTGGACTTCAAAAGGCCCATTATTGAAAATGGGTATACTTTTACTAAAATTAATTACATATTGGCTTTCATAACCAAGTTGTTAATATAGAACCAATTGTTAATTGAAAAAAATATTACTCATTGGAGGTGTCCATAGAACAAAAGAAATGGACATTGTGATTCCAAAAATTAGCCACATTTACCTTGTAATTTATGCATAGTAACTACCTACATCATCATATGCATACTTTCAAATAATAATAATCTCAAATTAAGTCCCAATTAAAAGATTTTAAAATGTAAAATACAAATTAAACATTTACACTCACATCACACAAATTACCATCATGACACCAAAAGGGTGACCCTAGCTTGCATTAACATTATCTTTTTTTATGCACTCTTGAAAATATTTGGCATTTCATTAATATGATCTCATTACTTTTGAAGAAGTGGAAGCCAAGGTCAATATGAACAAAACCCTTAGCTCTTTGTTCCCTATCCAAAAGGGTATTCAAATATCCATTAGCATTGTGGGTCTATTAATCCTAGTCAAAGAAATGCACAATCTCATGACCAAACAAGGAGCAACCAATGGTAAAGGGATGAAGTAGTGTAGTATGGTAGTATGGTAGGAGGATGTAGTAATTGGTTTCTTAGAAAAGATTCAAGTTTTTTGAATTATGTCTTGGAGGAAAGTTTTTGGACTATTTTGTCCTATCCTTTCTCGATTATTGACATTCAATTGGTAATGCATTTTTTTAAAACTTTGCATTTTCTTGGAGTTTGTAGTATGAACTTGTATTTGGATTTGTATTTGGTTGTATTTTGTTTTGATATTAATATAAATAGCTATAGAATTTGTGTTGCAACAATTAATACATGCAAGAATAATATTTCCTAGGATTTCTTGTAAGTGTATGTAATCAAATTTCAAGTAGATATGTGGTTTTAGAGTATAATTATAAAACTGTATTCAAGAACCTAAATATGAAGTGAATTTTAGTACTTATCAATCAACAAGTATGTGGAGGGAATCTAACTTTTGAGTGGTTTATGATAACAACTAATATCTTCATATGCAAATGATACTTTATTCACCACCAAAGGTGAGTGAAACATAGTCACTAATCTAATCAACATTCTCCAAATGTCCAAGGTGACTTCTAGCCTTAAAATCAATGATGTCAAATTTTCAACCTATTGATAAAACCTGAGGAGAGGAAGACCCATGTGGATGGTTGAAGTGGTACAAGAAATTTTTTTCTTTATGTCAAATCTCACAAGCTTGACCATTTAAACACAATTAAATATGACACCTTAATATTTAATGAAGCTTCATTATGGGACAAACATTCCCTAGCCATATGATTACCAAGTCTTGGGAAAGAACTTTCAATAATATTATGTTTGTGGAGCCTCTCAATTGTATGTTATTTTTAACCTTCATTTCTAATGAACAAATGAATTTGGAGGGAGTTATGAGTGGTTGATTGAAAGGTGCAAGGAACCATAAGAATGGGGTATGAAGGAACTTGAAGACATTTTGGATTTGAACTTAATGTGTTTTTTTGCCATGAAACAAGTTTGTTATGGAATTGGTTGAACAATCAATTACAACTACTTAATGGAAAAAATGAATGTAATATGAAACCAATTTTTACAACAATGGTGTTATTTGTGCAAGTCGGGAGATGGGTGGGTTTTCACTACAAGGGAGGAGTGGCCCACCTTTTTAAAGACTATAAATAATTTCATGCCCCCTTACACATGAGGTAGGAGTATTATTTCAATACTCCTAAACATTATCACCTTTATTGCATGTAAATAGTCACACATGATGATCCAAGTGACTTGTTTAAAGGTGATCCCAACACAATTGATGGAAGTTGGAGAACAATTAAGGTTGTTAAGGTTTCCAAAGGGCTTCCAAATAAAAGATTAAATGGTTATACAAAGGCCCAATTGCTTCACTTTCCTTTGGTTTGAACTATTGGTAGTGAAGCCATAACACTAGGTTTTTTTAATATATTGTCAAAGTCAAAAGGAAACTTATTTGGAAGAGAAATTCCTTGTCCAAATTAATAAGAAGCAAATGGGTCGATACACTCCTATCCTCCTTGTTTGATTGGAAGGTAGTTTGTACCAAAAAAAATTTGAAAAAAGAATATGGATTCACTTTCTCCATCCATCACACGGTACTAGCCATGAACTCTTAGAAGGATTACATAAACTAACTTGTAGGTACAAGTTGCCACTATTCCCTTCAACATCTTAGATTTATTTCATGTCATTCTAAAATTAGTTAGTTGGTCTTGAATTATCATGATCAATAATTAAATAAGTTTAAATGTAAGTTGGGAAGACCTTTATGTAAAAACTTGTTTCTTTAAAGTGGAATTCCCATAAATATTCATTTGACCATCCAAGGAAATATAGATGTGCTTCAAAGAGTTAGTCTAATCTTGGTTGTTATTGGAAAAATGGCAAGTTACAACTAAGATCCAAGGGTAATTTTGATTAAAACCTACATGTATGGTCCAAAATTGGTTAAACACTAGATAAAAGACCTCCCAACCTAATATGTATGATATAGAAATTTTAGGAAACACCATTCCTTACAAGATTGAAATGTTGAAGTTTATGGAAGACCTTGGTGTAGATATGTTGCCAAAGGCTATGTATGTTAATTTCTATTATAAAAAATGATTAGATATGGTGTTTGCTATTGTGTTAGTACATCCCTGTGCAATATATCATTATAGATGTGGACATGACACATCTTTAGTTGTGGTTAGTTTTATCTACTTGTAGCATGAGTTCCCATTCATATAATTATGGGCTTGTTTGAAATTACAAATGCAATAGTGTTGAAAATCATTGGTTGTAATATTTGGTATTGTGTAGTGTCCACGTGTGGTATTTCCTAACCTAAAGTTATGAATTCAACATACTATTCTTTGATTAGGTGCCATAACTATGGAAAGGTATGTCACACTTGCATTGGGAGTTTGCATTATAGATGTGGACATGATGCATTTGCACTTGTGGTTAATTTCATCAACTTGTAGCATGGGATCTTAGTCATATAACCATGGGCTTGTATGAATCAAGAAATATTATAGTAGTAGCATAAGTAAAAGACCTTTTAGTTTCTTTTTATTTCATTTGAAAAAGTGGTTGTTTATAATGTGAAAGATGAAGGAGAAAACTTATTGACCCTTGCAAAAGCTCTAACATTTGTAGTTATATGTCAACATTTGGATTTGAGCCTTTTGACTCCTTGGCAAGGAACTTTTTTTTGGTAGACGTTCAACCAAACACGTTAATATGCTTGCAATAATCTTGAAGTTTGAAGTGGGTTTCATAAGGTTAATTTCAAGAATACACAAGTTGTTTTGCAAAAATCAACCAAATGGACAAGAAATCAAACAAGGGATGCATAAAGAGGAGAAATGCATGTTTGGACATAAGGTTTTGCCATCAAAATTCCTAGGGAAGATGAGGTTTGCCAATAATGTAATTACTTTATAGGAAAGCCTAAAATATCAATATGTCATTAACTTCTGTTATGGAAATAGAAAATCCAAGACTTACAAGCTTGCAATGTATCATATGCACACACATGAGCAATTTGCAAAGCTATTTTGCCAATAATAAGTTTCATGTGTTGAAACAAAGTATTTTCAATCAAGCCAAAGGTAACTAGTTATGCTCTAATGGCTTAAAAACTACCTTTTTTATAGGTCTATGCAACACTTAGGTTAGATTTGTCAATTGCACCCCAATTTCATTGATTTTATAAAAGGGGCTTTCAATTATGAATTATAAGCTTTGTGCATATGCATGATCAAAGAAGTTATTGTAATGTTTGCTTTATTTTTGTCATTTGCAATTATTTGCAATTATTTTCAATGATTAAAAAGCTCATAACATGCTTGTTATGATGTTTGACCCATATTTTAAACTTGGATGTGGTGACAACTTTAGTAGGAAAGTTGAAGGTGATGGAAACCATAACCACAATTGAGTAAAAAAATCTCCCACCCATATTCATCCCACTTGCTTGAGGGATTTTAATTTTTTGTCATTATAGTCTAGTCTAGCGTGGATTTAAGGGGAGGGACAATTAGGAGGTTCAAAAAGAGGATTATCATTCGACCAATAGAGGGAGGGACAATTAGGAGGTTCAAAAAGAGGATTATCATTTGACCAATAGAGGGAGGGACAATGGGTGCTTGCTTTAAAGTGGAGGGTGTCAATTGGGAGGGACTAAAGGGCATCAGAAATAAAGATATCCCCTTAAGCAATTGTGGGCAAAACAATAATTGCACAAATATGATTGTTTAGGGCATTGCTTGTGACAATCACCTAAACATGTTTTCTATGTGGTGGAAGGATAACCCATAAGGAAAGTGAAATAACAAGTTAAATTTACACCTAACACATGTGTAGTTAGTGTTTATGTCACGATGATTAATATTGTGAGACCAATGATGTTTTATGTTAATGTTTTATGGAACAAGTGGGTCCACCCATGCTAATAACTAGGAACCAATGGTTCCTTTAAGTGAGGATTGCTTAATTTGAAACATTTTTGGAATATACTGAAAAAATATTTAGTTAAAAAATTCAATATAACATTACGTGAAGGTCTATATTAAAATATGGTTTAAAAATCTTTTCAAGTCCTTTTACAAGTCTTTTAAATAACAAAAACACTAGTGATAGTTGTTTTAAAAAAGTTATATGGGCATTTTTTATTCATTAGATTAATATCAAATTTATTCATATATTTTCATAATATATATTGTAAAACTGCTATATAAATATATCCAAAAATTTCAACACCACCTTAAATTACCATTTAAAAATATGAAATATTAAGTAATGGTTCCATGTTTGGTACATGTTGGCATGGGTGGACCCAAGTGCATTATGTTATAATGTGACTAGTATTGTGAGATTGGTTTAGTGTTTTTTATCACATTGCGGTTAATATTTTGATAGAGGGCAATAGAAGGAGAGTTGTTAAGATGTGAACTTTGTGGCAATAAAAGTTTGAAAGGAACTTAAAGAGGTTGATGTGAACTTGGTGACAAGAAAAGTTGGGATGAGAACTTAAAGGCAATCAAAATGAGAGGTTTGAATGAAATAGGAATGGGGTTTATTAACACAATAGTTATGCATAACATGCAAATTGTCATAATAATATCCAAGGATGTTGATAATGGGATTAATATGCTTGGATAGGCAAATTGATAAGAAACAAATTTCAATTTTTTTCCTTCAATAGTTGGTTATTTATATGAGTGTACTAGAGACCAATAAATCTCACAAAGACATTAAAGTTATCCATAAAATAGTCTTCATTTTGGGTCACACTTCAAACCTTACTCTAGCCAATTCATCCTCCCTGTTGAACTATCCATAAACTCCATCAACATGAGTATCATTCTTCAAAACTAAAGATGATCACCCCTAAGTGGTCACCATAGTTTCTATTCTAATTACACTAAAGTCTACCTAGCACCACATAAATCTACCAAGGGATATGAAGGGATAGACTTCCCTATCAAGGGATTTGGTAGTCATTAGGTAGGTCCTATGTAGTCCTCTAAATAGACTTTAAATATCCCATAACCTAGGTAAACCCTATGTGTTTCCCTAGGTAACCCTCTAGGTAAGCTTTATGTAGGACACCTATGTAAGCTTTTGGTAGGCCCGATCCTAGATAGCCCCTCTTGCGCTACAAATTGGCCCTAGATAGTCCTCTAAGTAATCTCTAGATATTCCTAAACTAAGAAATTTCTAGCTAACCCCGTATGTAAGCTTTGTGTAATTCCCTAAGTAATCTTGAAGCATCCCATAACTTAGGTGTGTCCCCCATGTAAACATAGGCATGCCCTGAGGCAAACATACCCAGGTCTGACCAGGCTTTTTTTGGCTGGCTATGTATAACCAAAATGCTATTTAAAAAAAAAGAGGTGCTAGAGATCATGTGCTTTTTGAGATTTTCAATAGCCAGAATTTGACCAAAATGTAAGAAAAATCATCAGATTTTTAGATATACATTGTTCAACCCACATGCTGAGAGAAATAGCCCAGTATCATAAACTTGGTGGCAAAACTGATACTGTACTCCCTGATCAGATTCGACAACAAACTGTCGAATAAGTAATTAAATCTTAAATCTTAAATTCGGCACTTGGTTTTTTTAATTCTGAAAATTTCAACAGGTAATGGCTATCAAAAATAATAAACACATTCTTATTATGTTTATGGGACAGTTTAGTGTGTCTAGACTGTTTTGGTCTTAAGTTCTTGAACTTTAAGGTCTGTTCAAGCCCAAAAAACTTGGGTATTCTTAATTTTATAATAATTACAAAAATTCGGCACAAAGTAATGAAATAAATAAAATTTTCAAAATTTTGGCAAAACAAAAAATAACTTAATAATTTATGTCGAAATCGTTCATGTACTTACTGTACTCTGACAAACCCCTGGGAATCCAAGTACAGGTTGTCATCATAGAGGGGATGTAAGAATGTACCCTAATTTTGGGGCCAAGAGGGGGTACAGATGTCTATGGTATGTAGTTCACTGCCAAAACTCCACAATTATTAAAATGTCTTTACTTTGCAGATACCACTGAAAGAGAGGATAAGGGGTAAAAGGAGGCCCAAAGACAGTGTGAAGACAGTGTGAAGACAGGGTTACTTTAGGGATAACTCTATTATTCTTTCAGTCATTTCAAAAGTTCAAAGTTGGTGAACAACTAACTATCTATCACCTTCATCACCCCCCCTCCCCCTCTGTCTGTTGTCACCAATAATCCTCGAACCTGTGACAAACACCACTGACATTCTGTGATGAACCCAATTGTGGGTTGTTGATAGTTTGGTACATTCCAATGGTTTTTGCAAGCAATTTTTGCAACCATGTTTTTGTTACATAGAGAGGTTGCAAAATGATGATGATGATGATGATGATGATGAGAGTAATTATACCTAGTCTAATTGGTTTGTATCTATATTCCATGGCTGTGCAATTTTGGGACTGGATTTGGGTTTATTAAGTATACAAACAGATAACTGCACACCTATGAGCATTACCATCAGTGCTTGGCTATAGTGGCATGCAATCTCAATAAGCTATATATCTTTTCAAGGATAGACCTCCAAACCCCAGTTGTATCACATATTTAAGCTGCCTGTATATTAATTATTCAGTGTGTGTGGATGGAAAGGTAATACATATTCCTTCTATGTTTGGATGAAAAGTGATCCATATTCATTCTTTGCATGGATGAAAATGTGATCTGTATCTGCCAACTGAGCAGTTTTTGGATGGAAAGGATGCTGATTATGTCAGATAATCAACTGGAGGTTGCTGATTACGAAAAATAGTAATGGCCTCAAGCTAGTTATGTAGTCCATAATGTACGTTGCCAAGAGTACAGAGCCCTAAGATTACATATGCCCATAGTTGTTAACATGGTACAAGACCCTTGGCACATGTTACCTGGCATGCCCCTTGGTACTTGTAACATGGGAGGTTATGGGTGCAAAACATGACAAGGTGCAAAAAAAAAGGGGCAACGGGCAGACTGAGGGGAAAAAATTGCAGCAGTACTCGTCTACTCGTGATAGCATTAGCAACTATGGGCATATATAATGTTAGGGGGTCCAGAGTAGAGACTCATCCAATAGGGTGATCTGTTCATCCTTCCATGCAAGGAGGAAAAGAAAGAAGAGCACCCACCCATAATGGGTTCTCCTACCTACAACCGGCCTTTTTAATTGCTGGCTATATATAGTCAAAAAGTCAAATAAAAAATTAAAAGTTCTTAAATCAAGTGCTTTTAAAGATTTTCAATAGCCAGAATTCCAAAAAAAAAGAAACAACTTGCCAAATTTCTATACATGGTTCAAGTAAGTAGCCAGAAAAAACTTTTGATTTTGTATTTAGCTTGTAGCCAAATTTGGCTAAATGTTTCTATGGATGATCACCAATTTGGCTAAATAAAAAATTTGACATTGTCTATAACAAGCAGAGGTATTTCCTAATCTAGTTGTAAGTATTTGCTACTTACAATTAGGAAATACCAGGCTAGTGCAAATACTATATAGTACCTGGGCTGGTTCGATAACAAGGTGCCTAATAACAACAATAAAATGCTCATTTACTTTTAGCAGAAAAAGATAAAATATTAGAATTAGGTGAATACTAAATAATGTGTTTGAGAGCTTTCAGATTTTTGACATGGCAGGTAAATATTATTCAGAACTTTTGGCAAATCCAAGATTAATTAATTAAAGCTTAGCTAGCCTAGGTATTAAGAACATCTCCAACATTAGTTGGCCAACCATCCCTTTACATTAGTAGTGGTGGCACTTTTGGAGGAGATGGTGCATAATGTAATGGCAAAACTTTGCATTACCCTCATTCTTTCACAATCACTTGAGGGCCTACACGTTGTCCCTCTCCCTTCAAGGCTGAAAAATGAGTCCAATGTGTTTGTGTGTGCATATTTCTTATAGATGAGCAAAAAATCCAATAAAAAACCAGATGGTTGGAACCATCACATAGAAGACAAAAGGGAAGGCCAAAGAAAGGTCAAAAAGACACACAACCTCTAGGAACCAAAGAATGGAGAGACCTAGTCCCTCTCATGGTAGGAAGCTATTTCACCCATAGCCCTTTTATTGTCACCTACATGCATATTCCTTATAGAGATTCTAATCATTTCGCTCTTTGTATCTTTTGACAAAACTTTGCATTGTTATGTTTACACATTGTCTATTGTATTGCTTGAATTTTCTCATGTAACTATGGAATAATGATGAAAAGATCTCCATGGTCTAATGCAAGTTGATCTTTGAAGTTAGTGAAGATGAACATCTCCTTTTTATGTTGCACTTTTCATTCAATTCAAAGGGAGAGGCAAGCATGAAGGTAGCCACATAGGCCATAGTGCAAACATTTTGAAAGAACGAGAACATGACAAATAAGGTGTAGTTCATTTGAATGCAGTATGGATTTTAATGTTGCACATGATTATTATTCTCAACAAAAATTTAATTATTGTGACATCTTGGGTTTTTTTAAATTCAAAAATGCACTTCTTCAATGAGGATGTTCGTTTATGGTGTAGATGTTGATGGGTGTGATGAGTATTGCAAGTTGTGAGAATCAACTACAATTGAAGTGTAGAAGAAATTTTGTCAAGTTGTGAAATAGTGTTTTGAGTTGAAATACCTTCGATAGTCAAACAGGGTGAACATTGAGAAACAACTACAAATCGATCATGATAATGGCTTTTTCAAGATGTTCGCTAGCCTAGATTGTTTGCACACTGTGTGAAAAAAATGTATAGTTTCTTGGTAGAATTAATTTAATGACAAAGGTGAATAACAACATTACCCTTGAAGCAATTACATACTAGAGTTTATGGTTTTAGCATGCACATTTTGGTCTTCCTAAGGGGAATAAAGTTTGAATGCACTTGATCATAGTCTTCTTATTGTTAATTTATTGCAAGGTGTTGGGTTGGATGTCACATTCATAGTTAATGGCATTGAATATGTTCAAAATGATCTCCTCATTGATGGAATATATCCACATTGGTCCATTTTTGTGCAAACCATTCACCAAACCCCAAGGGGAAAAAAATATCACGCTTTGTTGTTACACATGAATCTTGTAGGAAGGTTGAGAAACATGTTTTTGGGGTGATGCAAGTTTGTTTTCACATCATTGCAAATCCATCTTGGTTATGGGACTAAGAGATCATCTTGGACATTTTCATGGCAAGCCTGTTGTTTCACAACATGATTTTAGAGGATGAGCATAATGAAGATTTAAAGATGTTTAAACTTATTAAAGACATTCAAATTAGATGCAAATTATCTTTTGCTAATATTAAGCTTGTACATAACACATAGAAAACACAAAATTACATTATCAATTGACGAATGGCATCATGAAACACTTATGTCCACTCAAAGGCCACAACCATACATGAAAATAAAGAATTTTCTCAATTGCCCCTTTTTGAATGCAAACAATGTTTGTTTTCTTCTTTAGTCCATCAATTTGTCATAAACATAATTTCAAAATGTTTCATCCCAAGTTGGTGGTTATCCTTTAAGTGGTTGGGTTTGCTCTTTCTTTGAGTTAAAGTTGTTGATGTGTGTGGAATTATCACTACTACAGTGGAGTTGCAGGTGGAATAATTGGTAATGCAACATACACCAAAGGGGTGAAATGTGTTCATTGTTTATGTAGTTCCTTATTATGATGCAACTAAAACATTCTTTTGTTTCAAGTGAAACAAGTTGTTTATTTAGTAACATAAACAATTGCATGATGTTTGTCTTTTACAAAATCATTATTTTTTTGAAAGTTGTAGTAACCATATCATGTGTTGCACATGCTTGAGTTTACATTATGTTTTCATTCAATTTGTTCATTTTAGTTATGTTCCTTATGTCTTTGTAAGCAAATGGGGTAATGACAACAAATTTGCAAATTGAAACACCTTTAGAATTTGACTATTAAAAATTCTAACTTCAATTTGAGGTTCATGCATAGGTTGTTCTAAATGTACTATTGGTTCATTGCTTTGATTTGTTAGCCTTATTTCCTCTACAACAACTCTATTTCTAGGTTGTTCCACATAATATTTTAGGTCATTGGGCTCTTGAAAACCTTTAACATTATACCACAATTAAAAAAACTCTCTTGCACTTGATTTATTTATGAGCTCTTCAACATGTCCATGCTTTCCCCAAACTTAATACTCAATGCTTTTTTCATTTAAATTCGGATTGTTTTTATTTGACATGTTCATGTTAACTACAATTGTGTACATTTCACTAGGCTTAGTTCGTTGTCCATGGCTATTGTATTCAAAGGTTAAACTTTTGTAACTTTGAACCCACTTTTGATGTCATATTTTGTTAATGAGATGTCCAATGTTTTGTTAACCCAATTATCAAAAGTTGATTTGTCTAGTTCCTAACAATTGGGTTTAACCATGTTGTTTATTTTCTTTCTAAATGTAGTCTTGAAAAGTTTGAAACAAATCACATCTAAGGGTTGTAATGCATGAGATGTGTGTGAAGGTAAAATCACCATGTTTAAGCAAAATGTTTGCGCTTGTTTTAGTACTTTTACGGTTACATGTGAACCATGCCCATTTAGGATTAATAGATGCCTATTAGTTTGAAAAATGCCTTTATGAATTGACTTTGTGAAAAATGACAAAAAATTATTGAAAAGGAAAGATGTCATCTATGATTTATATTACATTATTAAACATGTATTTGGCTTGCCGTTTTTGATATAATCATTTTTTATCTTCTCACCTTTAAACATGATGAACCCTATCAAAAAACTTCTAGTTGCATTGATAGTTCACAATTTATAATAAACCATTCCTTGGATATGGGAATGGTGATGCACATTTGTTCTGAACCTTTTTTTGTTAAAACTCTTGTGCCTTATTTTTTTTGTGCCATAATTCCTATTTCATTGCATTCCATATGTGACTTGTTGTATGCTTGTGTTAAGTGTACAATGTTGTAAGATTTTGGTAGAATGAGTTGCATGCCTTATTAGTCAAACCTTTGTTTTATATAGACCTCCTTCTACAAGTTTGATTGACAACTCTAAATGTCTATGCTTAAATTAGTACCACCCAAAGTACTTGGGTACCTTTATCCCATCTCAAAATGGGGTAGTTCTAATCTAGGTGAATTCTACCACTTTGAATTTGAGTTGTTGCAATGCGATTGAGAGTCTACATGCTTGCATTCCAAGAATCCAATCAATAATAACTTCCTTTTTAATTTGACAACACACCAAGTGGGCCAACTTTTAAAAACCTAGTCTTCCCATTTAGAGGGTTAGACAATGAGGTCAAGGGAATGTTGAAAAGTGTCCTAGCTTTCTTGAGAGATGTTATGCGTCTTTCCACAACATCCATGGCATTTTATAACTATTTTTAAAGCCCACTTACTTCTTTCTACTAAACAAGGAGTCCTTGTTTCTTTTGTTTTTTTGGCATGTTCAAGTGGGATGTTTTCCTTGTCTTGAGTTAGATCAAATTGGATGTTGGTCTATGTGACTTGAACTAACTAATCCAACAAGGTATTTCATCATCTATGGGGTACATTGAACATCATCTCAATTTGATCTTCTTGGGCTTATCCTCCAAAACACAAGGGGAATGTGTTGATGCCACACAAAAAATATTCTTTTGTCTTTCTTGAAACTAGGCTAAAGACCACAAGAATTCAATTACTTCAAGATATGGTTCATGTTCATGTTGTTATGTTTACCAAAAATAAGTTCAACTAAGTTTACAAAGTCTTCCCAACTTAGATTTTTGATTCTCAAGTCGAATTCGGAACATTCAAAAAATTAGGGGATCCAACTACTAAAAAACAATTTGTTGTTTTTGTACTTTTTATTGTGGACATTTTGCACTAGGAAACATAATCTCATGGAAGTCTTGGAATTCATCTTCTAGTTCCTTTATGAACTTGAACATGTTTAATTATTGCAAAGAAGTTGAATGACTTGTTGGAAAATTGGATTTGTGCACTATGGATTTGAGTTTGTGATGCTTGGTTTTGACAAGAAAATTTATAGGGAGCATAGGATCCATGGGTTGTGATTTGATTTTGCATGGCCATTGTTCTAAGGGTTTGCAATTTAGGGTGTTATTTTATTGCTATCAATGTACAAGATGCCCTTAGATCCTTAGTTAATGAATTGCAAGCTTTGTAGATATGCCCTAAACCCAATAGTTAAAGCCTCCTATTGATGTATTCTTGGTGATCATGTGATCTTTTGTGTACATTGGATTGTGACATATACAAGCTCAGTTCCAAACAATGACCTCACATGATAAGTGAATAAATTTATAAATCTGGTCCAAATAGGACCCTTTATTTCCCATGATGTGTTGATTTTCATATTCATGTATAAGTTATGCTATGAAATTTCACAATTATTCCCCATCATCAAACAAATTGATTTATATCCTTGAATGTTGGACTCACCAAATGTTTGGTGCTAGGGTGTGCGATGCTAACCAACTTACTAGGGAACTCCCAAAGTGTTTGGTCAAGGGTGAATGTTTGGTCATAGGTGATTCTACCCTAGTTACCATTTATGAGAGGTTTTGTGCATCTGCTAGAGATGCTCTAAAGGTAGTAAAAGAAACACACACACTGTATTGATTGATGATGTCACAAACCTGATGCACAAGGTAAGCAGGGGATAAAATGTCATACAGATTATAATAATAGTTGGTAAGCTAGTCCAGGCTCCAAAAGTAGCTAAGCTAGAGAGAGAGAGAGAGAGAGAGAGAGAGAGAGAAGAAGGGAGAGGCAAACAACCTTTTTTACTCAGACAAATCTCATGAAATCCATGGTGGAACTCAGGTTAGGTTCAAGATGCAGCTAAGCTAGAGAGAGAGAGAGAATGTATGTTCTATGTGTAAGATAACACCCAAGGTTGTGGGAATTATCAGAATAAGGGCCTGCACAAGGTGAAGCTGAGGTGGGTCCGGTTCCCGTAATGTCCACAGTTAAAGAGCGTTACATGACATAAAACTTGAGGTGTCATTTTTTTAATTTAATTTTTAAAATCATGATACCCGGAGGTTACCAGCTAGGTACTCCCACCATGTATCATGCAGGCGTTTCAAAACGTGAAATGCTCATCACCTTTGTGGATGGATGTTTCACTTGTTGAGATGCCCGCTCGCTACTGAGGCTCGATTACAGCATATATTATAAGGCAACCTCCATTTACACTCTCACAAAGTGCACAAAGGTTCTTAGTTCTTCTTACATGTAGGTAAAGAAAGCCCTGGTGGCATTCCCAAAATAAGGGGTCTGGTTAGTACCTGAGTCCAGCCCCCACATTTTAGGAATGTCCCTCACCCATGGGTTGTAGTCATCGGAAACCGTAAAGCCCCCCCCCAGGTGAACATGGAAAGTTATCTATCATGAATCTAGCCATGCTCAGAATAGATCATGAGACATACAAGGGGAGGGTTCCTAAGTAGGCATAAGATCTCTCCTCTTTGCAAGGATATATTTTCAGAGATACAAGGTGACCTTTAAATACACTAGGAATTTTTTTGCAATTCCCTGAAACATCTGTGTCAATTGGATGTTCCTTATAGTTCATTGTTTTGTTGGCCTTGCCTACTACCAAGGCAAGAAGGATATTGTGTTTAGATTCATTATAGAGTATAGTAGCTTAAGCGATATTGGCCCCTAGGTAATAATAATAATAATAATAAGGTCTATTTTCATACATATGACGATTTTTGAAAGATGATATTTTGGTTTGTGTTGAAACTTGAGATTAGTTGTAGAGTTATAATAACTTGGAGGATTTTGGTTTCTTTTAAAAGGTTTTTTTGAAGATTATAATTTTGCATGGGGAAATATTTGAGTTTCAATAATTCTTCTTTTGCCTTAAGATACTTTTTAATGTAAATGGCAAGGCCATAGTGTGACACACCCTTTGTTTCCACAAGGAGTAGATAGATTCCTTATGCTTTGGATTTTTGATTACACAAGCTTTAATTTTGTATCCATTCAAAGACAAAAAAGGGGGTTGTGTTCTTGTACATGGTGTCAAGCCCATGGCAACTCGATGTAAATCATCATTCCATGTGTGGAGAACAATATCCAATCCTTTCCAAAGGTTCAGCAAGTAAGCTACCAGGATCATCAAGTTTCACTTTTTATGATTTTATTTATCTTGAAACCCTGAATGTAAATATTCATATGGTTAAATGACCTTGGGGGGAGGGGGGGGGGAACCAAATGGGTTGAATCCCTTGCACAAAGAAAAGGGAAACCACCATATGTTCATATTATCACTTTATTGTGTTGACATGAAAGTTCTCTAATTTTTTGGCATGGTGGGTTCAGTTCAAAATTTGAAAAGGTTTTATAGTTTGATTTGGGACCCTTACTTTTAAAAATAAAGTCAGGAAAAAAAAACCGTATACTCCAACCTTTTTGCTCGTGTATCATGCCTTGTACAACATGTCTTGCTCTCTTCCTATCTCTTTATCTTTCTGTCTAGTGGGCATTATGGCATTTCAAACAAAGGTCTAGAAAGACCAAATACTTCCTAACCTCCAACAATCCTTTCATTTTATCTATTGGGTGCATTCAAAAATCAAACTTTAGCCCTCTTTAGGGACACTATTTTCAATTTTGAAGGTCTTCATTTTACATTTATTTTGAAAAATTGGTGAAAATTTTAAACTTGTAAGTGTTACATCTTATCCCTTATTAATGTGCCAAATGCACCTATTCAAAATTATCTATTTTTAATATTGATGAAAACTAACATGGGTTCTCTACTTTAGATGAATAATAAACTAGAGAATCTATTCATAGACGTTAATCATCAAATGTTGGAAGATAGAGCCTGCATTTGTGAAGCCAAAAGGCATGGTCCACATTCCTTATTGCATCATGTAGGATGAATAGTATATGGACAAGAAACATTTTTTTCATTGTGTTGAAGTTGTCCCATAATTAACCATCGTAGTTAGTTATGTACTAACCATCCACATGTATCTACCTATCTAATAGCAATGTATCTAGTGACTTGCCTACTTACCTACATATGTCATAACCACTTATATTATACCTATGATACTTACCCAATTACATAGGTAGTTGCTTAGGTGATGTGAGGTGGAAGTAGGAGGGTTTTTGGGATAGGTTACTCATTTGTGGTTGATCCACAATTGAGCCATCATGTGTTACCTACGGATGCTGCAGTGGTGGGTGCTGGGTCACATAATCCAAAGGCATCATGACTCACTTAACATACTCAAAATCTTTGTCTTGATGGGTGTGAAAATGAATCCTCAAAAACCTTCCTCAAAATTACATGTCATTACTGGAACCTTTGGAAACTTATCTTATAATTGCTATCATGTAGAATACACATGAAATTGTCAACCTTCCAAAGGTTGATTTTGGTGTACAACTTGGCATGGCCCATTTGATAAATGAAACCTTGGAATCAAAAGTATAGTTTATTTATTGTTCATGGGGATCTAATTCAGCTCACAACCATCAACTTGCACTTGAACTAATCATTTCTTCCTGGGACAAATGGGTGCAAACATAGTAACAGGGGAGGTGAAAACAATACCATATGTTAGTTATAAACCTCAATTGAAATAAACACGATCACACCATCTAAACCAACAACTTTTTAATTTTACCTTGTAAAGATACATGAGAGGTCCTTGGTGAAGGGGTTACATGTTCATGTAGCATCATCAATATATGAAGTATTTCATTTAGCCAAGGGCATCAAGTCAAACCTTAAGCCCAATAAGGAGTTCACAAGCTGAGAATATTTGTCTTCATCATATTATTTGTGATTTGTTCACCCCAAGATCCGATTGCACACAATCACATAAAGGGAATAGAGTCTACACATAAAATCTCCATGGTCAACACAAAATCAATTCATAATTTAGAGATGCACAATTCGACAACAACAATTAAACATCAGTGAATAGGTGGTGGGAGATAATGAAGGTTATGTAAAATTGGGAGGGTGGGGGCGGGTGAACGCACAATGGTGCTTATGTACAACAACTTGAATGCCATATTCAGGGACAATTTTAGAAATATATTTTTTACAATTTTTGATGCACACAAGTAAACCTACATTACAAGCCCACAATTGATTTAGACAAAAGAAAAGATAATAAATTCCATGATCACATGATGTAACATAAACATTCAATGCATGTAAAGATCCATGCAGCAATTGCTATTTTGCCTAGGAAATGATTGTGATGTAAATTTGAACAAAGCAAGGTTATGAGAAGGGGAAGATATGATAAATGCATAGAGTCGAAAGATGAGTCCCTGAAAATGAAGTGAGAAGGCCAAGGGGTTTATGATGGAAAGGGGTGAATGACCTCCTTGGTGGTAAATAACATGAGAAGGTGATGCATGGGAGCTGATTGGATAATATAAAAGTCTTGGACCTTTGTGCCCCCCCCCCAAAGATCAAGATAGAAAAAAATGAATCCAAGGGCTACAATGAGGGTCACTTTGTCACAATACCTCAAGGTAGGGCGAGGGTGACCCACGCAATAGATGCTCGCCTCTAGTTGTGGGTGGGGGTCCCTTAAAAAAATTGATTGGATTGTAGACTTGAAGGTGATGTTGTGCATACAACTCCACAACATGATTTGAGCTTTGGGCAGTTGGCCCTATTTGGCAAGTAGCTGGATGCGCATCCAGCCATATGGCCATGGAGTCAAAATGGCCTATCAAAACCAAAAGTTTAGAGATGGGACAAAAACCAAAATTTCATGAAGTTGCAAATTTCCAAAAAAGCCAAATCAAAACAAGAAAAGCTAATTGTGTAATGTCTCTGGCCCATGCGAACACTCATGGCTTTTTGGCCTTGCCTACCAAGGCAAGGATATTGTGTTTAGATTCATTATAGAGTATAGTAGTTTAAGGGATTTTGGCCTCTAGGTCTATTTTTATATGAGGATTTTTGAAAGATGATATTTTTGGCTTGTGATGAAACTTGAAATTAGTTATAGAGTTATAATATCTTGAAGGATTTTGGTTGCTTTTAGAGGTTTTTTTTGAAGAATATATTTTTGCATAGCGAAATATTTGAGTTTCCATAATTCTTCTTTTGCCTTGTGATGAAACTTGAAATTAGTTATAGAGTTCTAATATCTTGAAGGGTTTTTGGTTGCTTTTAGAGGTTTATTTGAAGAATATATTTTTGCATGGCGAAATATTTGAGTTTCCATAATTCTTCTTTTGCCTTGAGATACTTTTTAATGTAAATGGCAAGGCCACAGTGTGACACACCCCTTGTTGATGCATGAGAAGACAACTTGATTTTTTGGCAACTGAACTGGCAGTTCCTTCCAAACCAGCCACAGAGTTCGAAAGGAAAATGTTTCTAAAAATTAGGTGGGACCAAATGAACTTTGCATTGTTCTGTAGTCTCTCTCTCACCCAGGGAAAGAGCCAACAAACAATAATTGGTTCATACTTCATACATTAACTTATACACTTAGCCTACTCCAAGCCCAAATAGTTTTATCTAAAAACTAAAACATCCAGGGAGGGTTTTAATGAAAAAATGACCATTTCACAAAATTTGGGTTCAGCTCGAATCAGGTGCTACGTGCATAAAGGAGATCCCAACCAGTGTTTTTTTCTTTAGGAATTTTTTATGTAGCCTAAGTGGCGATCCTTCATAGCAAAAATGGCCATCATCCTTAGGAACCGGATATGAAGTACAAATGTTTAAAATAAAGATTCTACGTTTATGGCTACATATAGGAAACCAAATATAGAAAACTGGTGTTTTTTTTCCCTTACTTTTTTGGCTATTGAAACCCTTTGAAATCACTTCATTTTCCAAATTGTAATTTCTCTTTTTGGCGAAATTGCGCCAGTACAAAAAGAGGGCTGATCCCACAACATGTAATGGGAACAGAGTTGTTTTTGTTTTCTTCTTTGTCAATTTTGTCAAGTAGGTGGACTGGTGCTCATCCACAAGAGGAATGAACCAAATTTGGCTAGAGGTTAGAAAATAAAGTAGATTTTTTCTAGAATCCTGCCTAGTTCGAGCGACCTATAGGAACTCATTGTCTAAATATGGCGACATGTGACTTCCCCCCCCCCCTCAAATATGGCGAATTTTTCATTAAAAAATATTAAAAATTTCCAAAAAAACGTTTTTACAATTCGCACTGGGTTTTTTTTTTTGTTGTTGTAGCCACAGTTGAGAAAAATCGTCAAAAGAAAAACACTGAATGGGAATGGAATAGTATCACATAGCTGGAGCCGCCTTTTCTTTACTGGCTATATTATGTAACCAGAAAGCTATATTTAAAATTTTAAAAAGTGCTAAAATAAATTACTTTTTAGAGATTTTTAGTAGCCAGAATTGGAGAAAAATAGCCAGATTTCTATAGGTGATTCAAGTAAGTAGCCAAAACATATATAGACTCAGGATATATTTAAAAATACTTTCATATTTATCTTGTAACCAAATTTGGCTAAATCTTCCAGTGGACCATCGCCACACTTTGGAGACATCACGAAATTGACCCCAAAATTAAAAAAAATTAAAAAAAAAATAAATATTTTTTAAAAATTAAAAAAAATTAATTATAAAAAAACACTGAGCTGGAGGCAGGTCAGGTGACAGGCAAACGTCTGGCGCTTTCAGCAAACAGGGAGCTCTTTTGAGTGTGTCCTGGCAGCAACTATTTATTTATGGGGTAACATATAAGCGACAAGTTACAAGTAGCGACGGGTGGGAGCATTAACTCAAGTGGATCAGATTTTGGACACATGTACGATTTCCAATTGCCACTTTAATTATTGCAGTTGCACTAAAGATGGGAGGAGGCGACGCAAGTCCAGGGGTTGCGGGGTCGGGAGGGAAGGGAGGGAGGAACAAAGAAAGCGTCTGGACAGCAAAATCCGGGCCCCAGAAAACATTCCACGACGGAAGGGGAAGTCGGAGACGTTTGGGGCTCAAAAGTAATCATTTCCCGGGATTATTTATTATAGCCGACAGACCGCATTAGCGGCTCCGCCGGCAATTTTTCCGCTACGTGCCACGATTCTGCCCCAAGTTTTTTAATTTCTTTTTTTGGGTACCCCCCCTCCCACCGGCTTGTCTCGGATACGGTTTTTCCGCATCATGTCTACTCTGCCCGGGTTTTCGGAGACCTGCCCTAGCTCCCCCTCCCCCCCCTGCCACCCACCCACTTACACCTACCCACCACCCAAAAAACCAACCAACAAACAAACAAACGAACTCTGTTTTTTTTTTTTACAGCTTCGCTGGGTTCGGAACTTTCGTGGCTGTTACAATGAACTCCGCTCGGTGCTACTCGGTTCCCGCCAGTTGGACCCGACAGTGTACAGGGCTACGATGTGCAGTTAGTTGTACGAAAAACCTAGCCCTGCAAAAAGGGTACCTACTTATTATTAACCCCTCTAGTCAGATGATGATCGCCTAGGGTTTGCCAAATTTTTTTTTTAGCATTAACGTACAAGGTACGGTGGATTTATCAAGTATTTAAAACCATTATTAGTTGTGCATTAGTCACGTTATTACGTACTCTAGACCATTATTATAATCTAATGGACTAGTAACTTGGTTCGTGTGAATATGAGTCGTTAAACGGTAAATATTCTGAAAAAACAAATTCAAAATAAGGGGGCAAAAAACCACTCTCATCAAATAGTTTATTAGGCCAATAGTTAGTGTGTACCTACTATTTTTGGCCTTGCCTACCTAGGCAAGGATATTGTGTTTAGATTGATTATAGAGTACAGTAGCTTAAGGGATTTTGGCACCTAGGTAATAATAGGTCTATTTCTTATATGAGGATTTTTGAAAAATGCTATTTTGGCTTGTGTTGAAACTTGAGATTAGTTATAAAGTTATAATGTCTTGAAGGATTTTGGTTTCTTTTAGAGGATTTTTTTAAAGATTAATAAAATTTTTGAATGGCGAAATATTTGAGTTTCCATAATTCTTCTTTTGCCTGAAGATACTTTTTTATGTAAATGGCAAGGTCGCAGTGTGACACACCCCTTGTTTAATTAGTGTTGGTTTTTTGATGCTCATCAGGTATGTATGTGCCTGCCTGGCGATGAAGGCTGCTCTTGAAACTTGTACTTTTGAAACAACTGAGCTTTGGTGTTCACACATTTTTGAATAGGAGTGGAACACCCAATTAGCTAAAAACCTTGGAATTTCTTTTCGAGCGTATTATTTCTAGTGTGGGTTTTGACGCAGAATCAGGGCCCACTATGCCTTACATGTTACACCCTTGGGAGCACCGTAAGGTCCCTGGGATTTGGAATTAGATCCATGAGACTTGCCCTAAGGTCCAAATTCCAAGAAAAAAAATATTCCATGGCTTTCACACAGGGGAAGTCCTCATCTTTGTGGGACTTCCTGGAATTCGGCCCCACCTACTCAGGACCATCCCCCTAGTGGGTGACCTCATTCCCGGAAGTCCTACAGGATGAGGACTTTCACTATAGTTTTCCCCTGAATGAGATGTGTAGGGTAGATAAAGGGCCCTAGCAAGAGTGAAAATTGATGATGCCTCACGCGAGGGTCCTTTCTTTAAAAAGTCTTTTGAGATATTTGCCTTTGATGCTTTTAAAACTTGCAAGTTTGCAATGATGGTCCCAATGGCAATTGGGCTTGATAAGATTGAGAGTGAATGACTTGGGAATACAAGGGGAGGCATGGAAGGTAGGTTGTGTGGGTTTTGAGCATACTTTTTTGTGTTGGCTGATGAAAGTTCTGGTGTAAATTGAAGTTCTCAGTTCTCACACCAAATCCCACAAAAAGGTTAAAGTAGGATCTTGTGTGCAGAGTAATGACACTCTACACTGTTCTGGGAATAAGGGCCCCGCTTGAGATGGGAGATGAGTGTAGGCCCCCAACTCCCAGAACGGCCCTCTTTGAGGTACTTACCTGGCAAAAAGAAATGAGGAATTTTTCTTTTACGCCTGTGATTCATTTGAGTGCTACAGGATTATACTAGTATGTGGATTTTGCTGGTTTTTTTTCTTTCTTTGATCAGAGACAAGTAGGATGTATAGCATTGAGGCATTTGCTGCTGTTGCCTCCTACATTTATTTCTCATCTGTCCTCTAATCTCTCAGATTTGTGTGATCTTACGTGAGGACTTGGTTGATTCCGTATCTAACCAAATTTTGCTCATGCCCATATTTGCTATATAGTATTCATATATTTTATTCATAACATTTAAATGTAATACATGTTTTGATGTTTATTGGGAAGATAACTTTATCATGGAAAGACGAAATTGAGTAGGATAGGAGAGGAGGAACCTTATGTGTGAGACTCCTCATTTTCAGGAACCTTGCATGTAAGGTGCATCCTCGTTTGTTTGAGGCAGAAATTTTTATTGACGATAACACGCTCTTCAATTTCAGTAGAAACCTTCTGCCAGTTCTTTACATATTGGAATGAGTGACCAATTGGTCTTGCAACTATGTACTGGGCCTATGCCTGATAATCGGCACTTCTTTGCTGAATATTTATTTAATTAGAAAATGAGGTTTCATAGTTTCAAATTGAAATTTTTCAACAATTGAACAATAAGTATGCAAAGTACACCGTGTATTCTGTAGTTGTAATAGTGACCCAATAATTGGGTCAATAAACAGATTTTCAACAATTTTGAAATATATATAAATATTGTGTAGCTACAGCAATCATATGCAACAACACACTATATGAAGAGGTTATGGCTGAAGGAAAAGGGATTCAATGAACTGCAAGCTTCAACTAACATCAAAGGGCATTTTTCTCCATGGATGCACAAAACCATATTGGAAACAGACAAGTAACATGATCAGGATGAAAAATGGTGACAGACAAACAGATGCTAAAACAACTTCCTATATTGCATGATATCTTTTTAATACCAAACATTTGAGCTTCATAATTTGTAAGTAAGTCTAAGATGTCTTTGAGGAGATCAATCTATGGACTCACTTCCACTTTATCTGGTTTGCAATTTTGCAGAGATCCTTGTTTGGATGTTATTTTAAATCCATGTCTTTCATAAAGGAACATTCACGAGTTTTGTTTTGCTTCAGGAACTTGGTGTTCATCTTTTCAGCAATTGCAACAAATGCTCCACAATCTTTTTTGTTGCAAGTGTGACTATGGGCCCCCCCAGATTCTTCATTATGGGTATGTTCTCAACAAGGACTCTTGGATTGTCCAGAAAAAGTTATAATTGTGTGTTATGTTATACATGCCTGCATCCGACGATATGAAATTTTGTGATAAGAAAGGGAGCAGTTTTTTGGACAGTGATAATCAAGTGTATAATTTTCCATTCGTGAAAGTAGTACTACAAAACCTGCTGGTGCCAAAATGATCAATCTTTGGACAGTTCTTACATCTCACTAAAGCAGCTGAAATGAAGGAATCCCTCATGCCAGCTCTGCTGTAAGATTATGGGTGTCTTATAACTTATAACCCCATGCAGCATAATGAAATACTCACCTTGTACCTTAAATTACAATAAAAACTCCTGACCTAAAATGATAGTTGGCCATAAGGAGATGAGGACTCAGATATGAAAGGCCTGCATCCAAAAAATGAAGGCTAACCACAACTAGGCACATGTAGTCCTTGACCTGAAGTTCTGATGCCCCAAACTGATGTTTGGCAACAAAGGGATTATGCATCATAATAGGCAAGGTACACGCAGAAAACAAAGACAAATGACACATGTGTTCCTTTGACCTGTAGTGGTTGGAATCTCTTTGCAATTCGCTTCACTCCAGGTGGAGGTAAATTTGTACTCCAAATGACAAAAGAGAAAGACCATTCAATTAGAAACAAGAGGGAAACTTAAGAATGTGTACTATATAATCCTAGTATTAAACTTAAACGTTTTGAGGCCTGCAATTCGGGGTTCAAATCTTGTTTCTGGCAGTAAAGGGGTTAAGTGCACCAAATCAAAAGAACTGTGGTGGTGATGACAGACAGAGAACTGGCCCACTTCTCACAAAGCAAAAGATAAAGGTTCCAATCAGCTAGGACATGCCTTAGAGCTGTCCTCTTATCTCTTGCTTTCCCATCAGCCAAAAGTCTGCCCTTTATTGTATTTTTAAAAGGGATTCTGAAAGAGCAAAATAAAAGTCAGCCCTTCACCTTTTGAGTGAGGCAAAATCAATGACCCTACAAGATTTTTGGCAGACCAGTTAGAAAATATTCTGAACCAAGGCTGATCAGTTACATAGCTTTGTACTGTAAGAGGATTTGCATTGAATTGTAGGAATTAGCTAAATGTTGTCCAAGACTTCAACAGCTTTGCCATGCTTCATCAAAACCCCACAGCCTCCACCCAAAACTCAAATTTGTCCTGATTTCTTGACCAAGGTCAGTGAACATTTTGTTTCTCATTACCCTTCAATGCATTGATGCAGTACATTGCTATATCTTACCTGATTTCACATTGGAAACTCCCTGTTACAAACAGAGGTTAGGACCACTATTGACATTGCTTTGTTATCAATCGCTCTGGCATCACTAAACACAAATGCACGCAATATGAGGGGGCGTAATTCTGTAGAATTCACAGAATCTGCTAAGGGGCTCCAATAGAGTTAGAACAGCGATTTCTTCAAATGTTGGAACTAAATCAATTGCCAACATCATCATCCTCAGCTTTCACTCCCAATCCCTGATCCCCTCAAGCAATCTTTCAAACTAGTCCTTCACAAAAGCTGAATTCTGCTCATTAGATTCTACACACCATTTTGATAAAATTAAAATTTACCACAATTTAGACAACAATTCCTGAGGAATTCCACCATGCAAAAACAGTTCCATGCCATACAGTAGAATCTTCACAAAAGACAAGAACATTGTGTGCCATAGCAAAACTGTAAGCTGCAAATCTCAAACAAAACCTTCCTTTTTGGACCTTCAAACAGTTCAATGTCAAATTGTTCAGCAACTTCACTCAATAATTATTAGGTAATACATGCAATTCTTGAGCTTTGCAGCAAAGCCCTGAGGCATGTGAATGTACTCATTTTGTGACACCCTCAAGTGTCTACCCAGATCTTTGGATGTGCAAAAATATCCACTATGCTGTTTCTTAGAACTGGCTGTGGTTGCTTGATGAATACATCATGTTCTGCATCATGAAACAATATATCCAAAGGCTGCGATAAATTTCCATTTGAAAGCTTCAAACCTGCTGCTGCTGTAGCTGTTAATCTCATCTGAAGTTTGGGAAGCCAGGAAGCTCATGTTGCAGGGACCAGCACTGACATTCTCTCCATTTCTTCCCATATTCCAACTGTTTTGTGAGGCCACCCTTTGGCTTTGAATGCCCACAACCACAGTAGAATCCTTTGAGACTCGTTCAGAGAAATTCATGCTCCCAAATGAACACCAGGAAGTACAGCAATATGGAGACTTGCTAGTGACCCACTACTTCCAGTGGAATCAAGAAAAGGGTGGTGTGCAGTTAGGTCTGTAATTAGAGGACTGCTGAGGGGCAGTCTACCAGCCATGTGACTAGACATTACAATAGAACTGGTTGGAATCACAGGTGCCAGCTACCTCATGCAGCAAGGTGCCAAGAATTGGGGGAAGACAATGAAGATGATAGAATTTCAAGTGGGACTCTTAAAACCTGTTCCAAAGCCAATGGATGGGAAATTCAGAAGGATGCACACCATATTTAGTTGACCCTACCGCAACCAAGACTGTACAACTGATCAGCATTGTCATTAAGAATACAACTATTCAGCGGCAGCACATGACAGCCATATATTGCAACTTTCAGGCAATCTTAAAATGAATAGGAATGCATCAACCTATAGAGCAACTTCTCTTCAACCAGCCTTAGTTCTTTCACCTCTTAGTCAAACTTGACACAATTCTCAAAACAGACATTAGGTCAAGCCACAGTCTGTATCAAAAACTACAAATGGCTCAGCATCTGGACTGATACAATGAAGCCCTTGCAAACTATCAATTGACACTTGATATGCTTAGAGACCAGCCAAAAAATGGGTTGGTGGGAGGCAACATACTCAATGTTTGCAGTGAATTTTCCTGTTGAGAAATATGAGGAAACACACTTTCTGCCCTGCAGCTAGGCTGCAGACAGCTAAGTATATGAGAGGATCAACCATAACAATTCAATATGTGATGACAGCCTGAAATCTGAGTACCTGCATCTGGTTATAAACAAAGCAAGTTGTGTCTCCCAACATAAGTACCTCAATGTTGTTATGGCCATTGCTAGAGATAGGCACTTACACCAGCATGCAGCATGTCACAGAAATGAGGATCTATAGAGTATGAATACAACAGAAGAAGAGTACAAGAACTCTTTATGCACAAAACAAAGACCCCAACAACCATAAAAGGGAGTACATCTGAGTGCCAGTTGAACGTCCAAACAACATATATTTGACATCTGCTGTAACATAATTGTTGCCACATGCATTTGATTGTGGCATGATGATGGATGCAAGCATAGTTTGCCCACCAGGATTTCCCTGCAACACCAATTGGATCTTGTGTTCCTAGGTCACTTTCTGGTCATTGCTAATCAGCTACATTGAAAAGAAGCAATATCACTTCTACTGAATCAAGCCCATGGTATGGGGGGTTGAGACCTGATGAAATTTTGTTGCCACTTCCAAACAGCAACCACTCCAACTGCACATCAACTCTCCTAAAAACTGTGCTTCATTCGCCCCTAGGGCATAAATGCTCACACATTGGAGAACTTCCCAATACCAAAATTGCAAAGATGTGGATGCCAAAAAACAAAACAGAAGACCCCAACGCCATGAACCAGGACTTGGATCTACTATTAACAGACGAGAGTACTTAAAAGAAAAAATTAAAATGGGAGTGACGCAAATGAAAAAGGAGCACCTGGTTGACGGAATTGAGAAAGAGAAGGCTGAGCTTGAACGCCATGGTTAGGTCCTCCTCCCCCTTCGCTTCTTCCTTTGCAGTTCCAAACCCTGTGGCACCACTCTACTCCAGATGCAAAGCCTAATAATTCTTGCCTTCGTATAAATCGCAGTACACCGAAGAACCGAATAAGATTCCTCCATGTATTCGCATCATTTCCTCTCCTTCCATGATATTTTAGATCTTCTTTCCAACGAACAGCAAGGGAAGCATTTCGGAGCGATTGATCCTCTGCCAGCCCAAGACGAAGCTCTGATGGCACATTTTCTGGAGATTTTCCGTCCGCTTCCAAGAAGACCTTGCTCGCCTGCAACGATATTATGCCTGCCATTGCTCCAGCAGCAGCAGCATCACAAAAAGTAAAGCGAAGAGTAAGGAAGAATAATCAAACAACCTGTTGGCCCGAATCTTGCTCAGCCTCAGGTTCTGTTTTCGCAGGAACGAATGGCTTGTAAGGCTGGAAATATGCGGAAACAGAAGAATCCTCATCCTGGAACGCCAACACGAGAACATGCGCCCTCGCTAGAAACCCTCGAAGTTTCCGGGTTGTCGGGGGTTGGTTCACCGACCTTGACAAGCAAGGTGCTGTTTGCTAGGTTTTACCGATTGCAATTCGACTCGAACCGATAGGTATGGTTGTGGTACTCAACGCAGAGGGTTTAGAGGAAGAGTCGGAAGGCAGCAGCAGCGAAGGGATTCACTGGCGTTGTTGCAAAGAGAATTGATCGCTCAGATTGTTGTTGTCTCATCAGTTGCGACAAAGGTGACGGGATGCAGGAGCACTGCAAAGGTGACGGGCGGCGCTAAGAAGAAGAAGAACATGTCAGTGAGCGTGCGTTGCCCTAACTCCATTCATTTCCTTTTCGTTTGGTAAAACATCGTCTCTCGTATTTCGCTTCTTGTTTCATTTTTTGCCCTATGAGACCTCAGCAAATTAAGTTTCTGGAAGTATGGGAGATGACTCAACATGGTTCAAGAGCAGAGTTGAGGAAGATACTCCAGGGGATAGTGATGTTCTTCTGGAGGTTGGCGGTCGTGTAGAGAGAGAGAGAGATAGAGTGGCAAGATACCATAGATTGATAATGGAATGTGTTCCAGAGAGACAAAAGAGACAAGAAACAAACAGAGAGCAAGATGTCGTACGACGATGTGGAGATTGAAGATATGGAATGGAACGAGGAGATGCAAGCTTTCACGTACCCGTGTCCTTGCGGCGACCTCTTCCAGATTACCAAGGTAAAGGCCTTCTCCCCACCTCCTCTTGTTCGTGAATTGTCAACACGAGATCAGAGCATCAACCATGTGTTGACTATTACCACACGCTTTGCTTTGTTTTTCTTCAAAGAGCCACTGTGGAATTGAAATCCCTGTAGTCAAGGTTTAGGGTTTAGGGTTTAAACCTAAAACCCATGGCAGAGTTTTTTGTGTTCGAGTTTCGTGATTGTCTTCTGCAGGAGGATCTAAAGATGGGAGAGGAGATTGCACGCTGCCCAAGCTGTTCTCTGTACATCACAGTTATCTACAACCTGGTAATCAAGAGCAGACCCTAATTGAAATCTTCATAGCACTAAACCCTAAATCCTAAACTCATGGACTGATAGCTAGAGAGTACTGTGATGATTTTTTTTTCTGTTCAGACCTATTTTTGCAATTGGGGGGTGGCTTGGTGTTGGGGGTTTTTCTGAAGCTTGTAAAGTGATATTTTCTCTTATTGCAGGAGGACTTTCAAGGACGTCCTCCCCCTCCTCCCCAGAAGAAGACAGGACCACCAAAAGGCACAACCACTTTGATTACAGTGGCATAAGTGCCAAAAAGATTTGTCACCCTTGGTGGAACATTAAATACACCTTTGAGAAAGTGGGGTTGGACCTGAAAAAAATGAGAAACAAGTTTTCTTCTCAGTATCCTTTTGAATGGATGAGTGTGTGTACATTGATGTGTGCTCTTGGCTATGAAACTCAAGACTTGGCACAGTGAATTCCTTCTCCCCACTAGTCTTTTGCAGGTTTCTCGGTTACTAATAATGATCATGATTCTGCATAAGGGGATTTTTTTCTGCCTGTGCATGGTTTAACTCTTGAAATATACAGGAAGATAACAGCTGAGAGAACAATGTAAATGGCATCCTGTCTGGTGGTTCACCCTGGTCATATTGGAGAAATTTCAGACTCTTGGTATTAGAAGCTCTGCTGAACAAGATCTGCTCTAGAGCACAATGAAAGAAACATCCAATCCATTAGTTTTCCTCCTTTTTCTGATCACAGTGTTCCTACCAAGGGCAAAGGTGTGCAACTAACTACGGTTGTTACTGCAGTTTGCCACATTTGAAACTAGGATTCCTTGTGCATTTGTAGTAATGGAACATTCTTCTTGTTCTCATGATTGTGTTGAAGGCTAGCATGTCAAGTGCAAATGACATTCAGTGAGTAACCATTAGCAGATAGTCTTGACTATTCCTGAATAGAATATTTCAATATCCTTAAAGCTACTTGGTAGCGCACATAGTCTTCATTTCCCATGCCATGACCTTGCCAACTATTATCATCTAGTAAACCTTAAACACTAATGTATAATGTGCTTAAGCTACATACTAAGTACTTTATTGGCCAAAACATGTGCGGACACATTCAAACTAAACATTGCAACTATTACTCAACATTGAACTACTAATTGAAAATTGACAATTGCAGAGGGCAAAGCCTGCTTGAATTGCATAGCTTATTTTCTTGCAAAAATGACCAAGAAAAGTAATATAAGAACATAGTAGTTCAGCCATTGTGCTAGTTTTGGCTATAATGTAAGGCTACAAGTGTTTCATGTATGGTGGGAAAAAATATATATTATTTCTCTTTTCTTACCCCCTCCCCTTTCAGAATTGTCATAGAAAAGCACACAATTAAATTGTAAGAGTGCACAAGAAAACTATAGCTTTGCAATGGAATTTTCAATTTTATGTATTCAACATAACTTACGTATTCGTGTATGAAGCAATGTAGAAGAAATAATTTCAATTTGTTTGATAGTTAATATATTTCCATCAACCAACTAGTGGGAGCGAGAAGTGTGGGATATGTTTGGTGTTTATTTTTCCAACCATTATGATTTACGTCGTATATTAACAAATTAAGATTTTGAAGGTCATCATTACAAAAAGACTTTCCTTTAAATGGATATGTGGAAGTATGTTATGATGATTCAGAAAAATGTGTGGTTTCTGAACCTATAGAGATGATTCAATAATTTTGCTATTTTGATTTTGCTAGTCCTTGGGAATAAATGTCGCATAATGACAAATCAAATAAAAAGTAAGCAAAAATTGCTTTAAGCAATTTTGAAAATATGCAATTTCGTAGTATAGTAATTACATGCTTAATTCAGTTTTACGGCATGCCAAATAATTTTCTTTGCTTGTTCAAACCAAATTCAGTCTTTTCAAGCCGAAATAGCAGGAATGTTGACCTTTCATGAAGACATTGTGCTCAAATGATGGGAGTGAGAATAAAACTTTTGCTACTTTATTGGCTTGATGAAGAAGGAAAAAATAAACAAAATGTGCCAATCCCCCCAAATATTTTGGGAACGCCTTAAAAAATTATTTATTTTTCATATCTTTTCTTCCCTTTTTGCTTTATTGGTTGTAAAAACTTGGTCAAATCCCTTCCCCCCACCATGTCCCAATTTATCATCTTCAATGATAAATTAGGCACAATTTGAAGGTTCATATTGTGGAATTATTTAATTTATTGGTAGAAGGTTTAATTATTTTATAAACAAATTGACTAAAAATAAATTAGTTGGAGTAGAAATATTTACATTATCAAAACAAAAAAAAACAATTACTACATTAGATTGCAAGTAAATGAGATTAGTCGAATGGTTTTAGTTGGAGATGAATTGCACATGTTTATGGATTAAATAAAATTCAAGCTGGGAAAATGGTTGAATTTGCTAGCAATGTGAAAGGATTGGCTTTAAATTTTAAAAATAAGAATGTAACAATTGTTATATTTGGTAGTGATATCGCCATCAAAAAAGGAAATATTGTCAAACACATTGAATCTATTATGGATGGTCATGTAGGAAAAGCCTTGTTGGGTTGTGTGGTTGATGGATTAAGAGTACCTATTGATGGAAAAGGTGTTTTAAGCGTTGCATAACGAAGACATGTAGAAGTTAAAGCCCCTAAGATTATTACACATAAAGCTGTGCATGAACCCATGCAAACATGATTGAAAACAATAAATAGTTTGGTTCCTATAGGTCGTGGTTAATGAAAACTTATAATAAAAGACAAACAAATTAGAAAGATTGCTAAAGCTATTCATACCATATTAAACCAAAAGCAAATCAACGCATAGGGCACTTCAAATAGTGAAAAATTGTATTGTGTGTATGTAGTAATTAGAAGAAACGTTCAATTGTGGCACAATTGATTAAAATTCTTTCAGAAGTGGGTGCTTTAGAATATCATATTATTATAATAGCCATTGCTTCATATCCAACTTGACGCACTCCCAACCTTCTCAAGAGACTCAAATGTGAGTCTAAGATGAAAACATCGGAAGAATAAAAAGTTGAAGCACGCTCTTTGGCTCATAGCACTTCGGGGTAGAGGGGCGTGTTGAAGCTTTGGGATGGGACTAGGAAGATTGACAAGCATTTCAATCACTCACACGGACCTGCACAAAACCAAACAACAAGTTAGTTAGTGCATAGTTGGAGCAATTCTGGTGCTAGAACAAACCATGGTCAAACTCGAACTCACAAGATTCACCACGGTCCGGATTTGGGGGAAACCACCACCTTCCCCCTTATAATATACTTCGTGCCTTTCCATGAGGCCCACATCCAAATGACATTTTGTCCCAGGACGCCCAAGTGGGAGTCCCAAAATTCCCAAAGTTGAGATTCTTGCAATTTTGGGGGCCCATAACTTTGTCTGTAGACCTCCAATTGAGATGAAGTCTAAAGCAAAGTTGTAGCCCTCGTCGAGAGCTTTTCAACAATATGTTGCATGCCACTTGCATGCAAGGAAATCGGGGTGATTCCCGACTTTTAGTGGTCAGGAGTCAAATTGCCAATTTGACTTTCGGCCCTTCTTTTAGCCATAACTTGTGTTTTAGGTGTCCAAATGGGATGCGAGCCCATTTTAGACATCTACATTCCAAGGGATTTAAAATGGTATAAGGAACGTTTCAATCCAATGAGTTTTGACCCTTGCAATCGCCCTCTAAAAATTTGAGAATCCATTGGGATTCTAATTCCCAAAATGGGAGTTCACTTGGAAGTGTGAAGGTTCATTCCCTCACACTCTTTTGCATTCTCGGGAACATGAAATGTGACTCCTAGGCTTAATCTTGGCCTACACCTTTGCAAACCCTTGCCTTGGTTGTGAACCCAAGGTTAGGGTTGTGACATTACTCCTTTATAATTCTTGGCACCATATTCAGGTTGTGTTATGGGAAAATATTTTCAAGATAATGGAATGCACGCATTAATCATTCATGATGACCTAAGTAAACAATTAGTGGCATATCGTCAAATGTCACTATTGTTACGTTGACCACCTGGTCGTGAGGCATTCCCAAGAGATGTGTTCTATTTACGTTTTTGATTATTAGAAAAAATTGTTAAAATGTCAAACTAGATTGATGCAGGTTGCTTGATTGCATTACCTATAATTGAAACACAAGCTAGAGACATGTCTGCTTATATTCCTATTAATGTTATTTCCATTACAAATGGACAAATCTTTTTGGAAACAAAACTTTTTTATCTCGGAATTTGACTTGCTATTAACATAGGATTATCTATAAGTCGTGTGAGTGGGATGAGATTTACATGGGATTGCTAAAGTTGTAAAGCTTTGCATAGGATCCTTCATTGTGTAATCTGCTTTATCCAATTAAAATTGAGTTGAAAGTAGGTGAGTAAAAAACTAACTATCAGAAGTTTAAGAGAACAAACCTTAATGATGGTCACCCCATTCTTAGAAGGAAGACACTTAGGATTACACTTGCGTGAATTTGGGATATGTGCCGTCTACATCATGAATACTTCTACTCTACCAGAAGGAAAAGGGGAACCTTGCATCGAAAAAAACATAAACTCCTCGATAATGAATAGGTCAACCAAGGCCCTACAAATCGTTAAATACCTAGAGGGAACTTTCAATGGAAATCGCAGCCTATCTATGGGGAAAGGTTGCAATTTATATGATCTTAGTAGAACCATCACAAGAACTTACGAAGGAAACTTCAATGGTTTGGCAATGGATAGAATTGAAAATCGAAAAAGTATTGCTTCTCCTGTCCAAATTAAGACTGCGGCCAATTGGATTCGAAAACTGAAACCTAATGCCAATAGAAAATCTCAAAAGATCACCAACATAATAGTTGACCCAAATGCACTCATAACACTGTACAAACATATCAAATCCAAACTTAGAAACATGACCCCAAGAGGAGATGATGAACAAAAGACCTTTTGGGGGGGAGGGGAAGGAAAACCTTTTTTTTGGGGCATCAACTGAAGATGGTTTCAGCACACTGCAAAACGACTACGCACAAGAAAATATCCATTCAAACCCGCAAGACAAATCAAAATCCCAAAACTTACATCCCAGTCTTAACTATTCCTGAATTGTAGAATATTGCAAAATGGTAGAGGTGGCTGTTGTAACAAAGGTCACAAGAACCTGAAAGTTATCAGGGCACATGAGATTAACCTTGTACACTACTCCATGAAGTCTTACAGAGTTCACACATCTCCTTGTGGCTGTAAAGACAAACTGGAAATGTATTTTGCTACTGAGGATCTGCAAGCTGATGTAACAGGTTCTTAATTTTGTGATGGGGATGATGATGATTACAGAACTTTCTTTTACAACTTTATCGACAGAGTCACCTTTCACCTTCAGACCTTCTTCCCTACTGTTGAACCTTAAGAATGGTCAGAAGTTTCTAACCTCAGAAGTGTTTGCACTCCTGCCTGCACTATCAACTTGTCAAATGACACAAACACACTCTGCAAATTAGGTACTTCATGAGCCTTTATCAATGTGGACTTTGTGGTTCACTGCTGTGCAAGAAATCATATTTTTATGATGCAGTTTCTTCATTAGTTTAAGCATAGTCTGTGCTTGGCTTTTCTTCCTCTTTTGGGTTGCAGGAGGAGCTAAGCTTTTGTGGATATTGGTGTTAGTCAATGCCTGGACAGAACAAGAATTTTATAAAAAAGGAAGCAAGAGAGAAGAAAGCTGCAATGTCTGCTGGAGATGATGAGGAAAATGTATGTTTAAATGTCAGATCTAGTTGCTTTTGTGTGTTCTCTCCTATGCAAGAATGAACCCTTTGTCAAACAGGAAGGTCTTGATGACTGTTTCTGGTCTTGCATTGTTGCTCTCTTATTTGCTGTGATTCTGCAACTGGCTCTTATTTGCTGTGAATTGTGCAAAGAATTGTAGCTATTGGAATGGTCACAAGGAAACTTCGAGGAGCATGGCATACTCATAGTTTTACCAAGAAAACAGACTAACATTGTCATATAGACATCCCTCTTGAGAATACACATCCAGTTGTTTGCATAGATGAGATCATGTCTTTGGCACTACTCTGCACAATTCTTGTGGTTGGCCTTGCTAATGTATGCTATACACTCTTGTCTTGTTAGATCCAGATTCACTGCAACTTGCTGATCCATTGTCCAATAACTATGTTGCCTCTGCAATTAAGAAACTCGATGAAAGTCCAGTAAGCTTGCTAGAGTCATGTGCACAGGACAGCTTCATTATCTTGCTTGGAATTATGATGTCTTTGTTTACTGCTGTACGGAAAATAATATGGATCTTCAATGAATCAGAAGTGCAGGTTCTTTTCACAAAGACCTCAAGTATCCATTGCCATAGCTGAAAGTGATGTTGAGTTCTTCCACCTGTGCAATTGGAAGAGAAGGCGGTGGCAAGCAAGGCGATGACTCATGCTTGCCTGGATAAGAAGACATAGCCTCCTCATTCTCCTCTAGCTTGACAATTCTTTTATATTTTCTTCACTAGGTCCAAACTCAGCCAGATTCTAGATCCAGATGGATTTTGATGAGGCTAAGTCAATGTCCACTCTTAAGGCCAGGTTGATCCCAGTCAGATCTAGGACAATGGATTTTGAAAGTCAGGTCAATCATAGGTGCATTTGGACCCATTCCAACCACATTCACATCTTTCATGCAATATCCGTAGCCCTTCCTGCATATGGAGTTTGATCTTTTTTTCACTGGTATATTCAGGAGGTGCTCATCAAGTGAAGATCGCCATAAAATATACTGGCATTGAGCATCCTCTATGATGACAAAGGAACAAATGACTGCAGCTACATTTTACTGGGATTGAGCATCCTCTATGATGACACAGGAACAAATGACTGCAGCTACATTTTACTGGGATTGAGCATCCTCTGTGATGACACAGGAACAAATGACTGCAGCTACATTTTACTGGCATTGAGCATCCTCTATGATGACAAAGGAACAAATTACTGCAGCTATAGAAGGGATGACAAGAAGAGCTACAATGAACAGCTCTTGCCAGAAACCTTCAGGAACAAATCAAGCTACTCCAATTCCCCAGTCACTGCAAAAAGCTTGGAAGCTAGAGTATGAGTCTCTCCTCCTGCACATGAGCACTCTGCAATGTCCTGAAACCAACAATCCCAATAACACGGCAGCTCTTCTCTGGATTCACAGGCCTCCCAATTAGGTATCCCAATTCAGATTTCTGAGCTGTGTCTCTCTCCCCCAAGAACTGCAACTTTTTTTCAAAATAAGATCCTAAAGAAAACCTAGCTACTGGGACAATGTCGTGGATTGGGGGGGGTACAACAGTATAATATGACCAACAGTACAACAGTCTGAACTGAGGAATAGGCCAGATCCAAGTTCTGAAATGTCAATTCCTCCAAGTTGATGATGTTGAACAAAAATCCTTTCCAAAAAAGTTTATGGAATGACAACATGCTGATGAAGTTGACATACTAGTTTCGCAATCTGCAAATGACACCAGAGCTCCCTCTTGTTGTTGTTGTTCTTCAGTTGAATTGAATTGTATTGTATGTAATGTGCCATCTTCCTTCTGCCTGAAGCAGTAAAAGATTGAAAGAATTTTCTGAATCTAAGAAACAATTGAGAAGGGAATAAAAACCCTATTATTTTTTTTAAAAAACCAGAAATGAAATAACTCTAGATCCCAAAACCAGTTGAGAAGGAAATAAAAACCCTAAAAAAAGGAAAAAAACTAGAAATGAAATAATTCTTAGATCTGAGAGTTGGGGTTTGATTGATCTGCTTTGCTTTGTATCAGAGAAGATATGGCAGCACTACGAAAGCACCAATCCCAGTACATACCAGTAGCAGGGAAAGGAAGTAGAAAAACAACTCCCATCTCACAGAAAGAGGAGATTCAGTTTCCATACTGTAGATCAAGAGACTGGCAGCCCATAACAGAATGAGAAGAATGAAAGAGTAAGGCCTATGAGAATGCATGAACTCCAAATAAGGAATGCCCACAAAGCTCAGAGTGTAGAGCACATAGCCTGAGATCAGAATGGTGAGCACCAGCCCCACAATGAACATCATAAAGTAAATCATCACAGTCCAAATCCTGTGCATCAGTGGTTGCTCTAAGATTGAACTGTGCATCTCCTTCAACTTCAACTTCACATCCTCCCATGTTGTTGATGAAGATGACGATGATGTCCACATTGTTTTGGCCAAGCTCCCCGAGTTTGTATATTAGTTCTCCAAAATGTTTGCCAAAGCTTGAGAAGAAGAAATCCACCCACCAACCATCCGCTTCCTCAGCACTGGCACCTCCCCCTTCTCTTAGAAGAACAAATCCACCCACCAACCATCCGCTTCTTCAGCACTGGCACCTCCTCCTTCTCTTCTTTCTCACCTACAAATCTGAGATATGGGAAACTCCACACTTCAACAAGAACCACGACAACAACAACAATGATCAAAACTGGCACTTTTTATTCCTTCTTTCAAAGTCACTCCTTTTTGGGCAAACGGATGGACGGGTCACTTGGCAAGGAATCTTGGGCCTGGGTTGGGTGGGTTGGAGGGAAGGAAGAAGAAGAAAAAGAAACAAATGATGGGATGAGGGGAGAGGAATGGTGACTGTTCCAAAATCTCTTGAATGGGTGTGATGGATGCAAGCAAGATTGAGTGAGAGAGAACGAGACAAAGAGAGGGAGAGAGCAATCATAGTGCACTTGTTATCATTGGGGGCCCACAGCTCTCTATCATGGTGCAGCAGCTCCATTGTTGTTGCTCTTTGTTGTTTCATGTTCACACTCATGCTTCTTTGTTTGTTTGTACCCTGATGTGCATTGTATTGGATTGTAGTTTTGTTTGCAATAGAGTGGTGGGGTCCAGTGTTTTTTTTTCCTTCATTTTTTTATATACAAATTTTGGCGAAATTTAACTCCAAAAAATTGCAAAATTAATTAAATTTACACTAGAAAAACAAAACATTCCCCAAAAAGTGCAGAATTAATCAAGTCTACACTAGAAAGACAATAAATTCCAAAACTTTCCCAATTTTTTTGGTAAAAAATAATGAAATTTTGCTAGGACAAAAAAAACACTAGTGAGGTTTCTTACTACTTTTCCTTCCCATCTCTTCACTGATTTCTAAAACCCTAAAGCCGATGTTTTAATTCTCTTGCACCAAAACTTAGAAGATGTTAAATGCCCTTTAATGGCAAGCAATAAATAGTAGCAACAAGTTAAATGTGGCATTGGGTTTGATGTATTTGTAATAAAATGTTTAACATGAAAAAAAATCGATTTTTTGTTTAATTGTACTTGCACAATGATTAACATTGTAAATATCTTTCTTCCATAATAGTTTCAAAGAAAAAACATGTGATGTAAATAGAATTCTCTTTTCAACCCAAAGGTCCAAGGTTTAATCCTTTTTTCAATTATTTTTTCAAACAAACAAAATGGATGAAAAAATTCATAAAACATTTAAATATTTTTTAAAAGTTAGTTGCCTTTAGGAAGTAACTTCCCTAGGGAAAAGAAGACAAAATGCTAGTCCCAAACAAGTTCTCATGGAGTGAAAATAATTCCCCGATGAAAAAAACAATTTCTTTTAGGAGTAATGAATTTTCCTTGGGGAAGGGCCCAAATTCCCTTGGGAGAAGGCCACCTTCCCAAATTAAGCATATATGTTTTCCACGGAAAGGCCCAAGTTTATCGAGAAAACATATGTTCCAAATCTTTTTGCAATTACAAATATTTCATGTCTATTTTTATATAGTTTTGCAATCTACCATTGGAAAGGTTTTGAAGAGAGCTACAATTTTGTAGTTGCAAACATTTCAATCATAATTCATATGCAAAAGTTATGATCAAACAAAATTTTGAACACATTTATTCTCCAAGGAACATGGCTATTCCCTTAAGGCAACTTAAGCCCATGCTCCCCTAAAGCAAATGGTTGCTTCCCTAGGAAACTTAAGTTCATTCTCCTTGGGGACATGGTTGTTCCTTAAGGAAAAAAAAAAAAAAAGTTCTTCCTTAAGGCAATTTAAACCCCTGCTCCTTGGGGACATGATTGTTCCTTAAGGAAAAAAAGAAAAAAAAAGTTCTTCCTTAAGGCAATTTAAACCCCTTCTCCTTGGGGACATGATTTTTCCCCAGGGAAAACAAGATTTAAGTTGTTCCCCAAGGCAACTTAAATTCCTTCTTCCCAAGGACATGATTGTTCCTCGGGGTGAAAAGGCAATTTCCCCAAGGAACAATGAACTTTCCCCAAGGAAAGGCCCAAGTTCCTTGGGGAAACATATGAAACATAAGTTTGATTTTTTTTGCAATCATAGTCATCTCATGTTCATTCTTGTATAGGCTTGTCACCCGATCATTGGAAAGATTTTGAGGAAAGTTATAACTTTATAGTTGGAAACACTTCAATCAAAATTCATATGCAAAGTTATGATTACACAAAATTTCAAACACATTTGCTCCCCGAGAAAACATGGTTATTCCCTAGGGCAACTTAGGACCCTTTCTCCCTAACAAACATGGTTGTTCAATGGGGTAATTTAGGCTCGTTTCTCCTTAGGGGACAACCATCATTAGGAGAAAAAAACCATTTTCTAACCAACTAGTTTTCAAGTACATGTTGGGTCCAACTTGCCTTCAACTACATAATTATATTTATTTCAACAAATTCCACATGGCCTGCTTCACACCTCAATTTAATCGATTTTTTGACTAAGTTGGTAAATGTATGATGTTGACCATTGTTGTTAATTGACCATTGATTTTTATTTTTAATTAATAAATTCACAGTTGAATTATAGTGGAAAGATCCACTTTCAAATTCTGTCAGGTTCTATCATGTCGACCGCTTCATTGTCTTGGTTAGCCTTGTTTCTGGATGGATGAATGTTGGAAAATTTGAGGGATGAAACAATGTCTCTATTTTCCACTATAGTTCAACTTGGTTGTGATTAGTTTTCAACTTTAATAATTTTAGAACCCTTTATTCTTGAAGTCAATAACTTTCATTGCATTGCACCTTGCCACTAGAAACCCTAAGTTTGTTGGAAATTTTTTTGTTTCATGGTGTCTAGATGTGATAAAACATCAAAAGTGGGAGAACACAAACATTTTCGTTTAAAATCATTGGGCATGGTATTGGAGTGATTTAAAAATGTGGAACATGAAGTTGACATGTCCTTGATTATTGAAACAAATGTCTACATCTTAGAATTTCTTCCTTGAGATTGTCTTTCAAGGTTAAGTTGCTTTGATTCATTAAGTAATAGTGGAGAGGAGTATTGCACCAACATTACTTGGAATGGTTGGTGCATTTGACATTGCCCCTCGTGCATCCAACACACTTCCATATTGTTTTGTGCTAATGTATTCCCCATAGGTGTTTAGGAACATGCGTTTGCTCCATGAGTCCTTATGCAATATAACTTTCCACCATGGGTTGGAAAAATCATCAGAATAAAAAACTTGTTGGACTTATGATGGGAAAACAAATGGTTCATTGTCATTCACCAACACATGTCGAAAGTTGGCATTTAAAATATGGCCTCATCTCATTTATAAGTAGGATTACCCCAACTATATAATTATGGTTAATAACTAATAAATATTAATTATTCATGAGTTAAATTATTTAGTTAATATTAATGAATAAATTATATTAATTTAGTATTTAAAAATTAATTAAATTTTTTATAATTTTAATAATTTATAGTTAATATTCAAGAACTATCAACTAGTTAATAATTTACTTTTGTTAGAGAGTCAATTTAAAACCTAATTATTTTTATTTAGTTTTTTGATCACTAGAATTTAAAAGGTTTATTTTTAAAAATAAAAATAGTAATTTTATTTCAATTTTTTAATAAATAGATAATTATATTATTTATAAGTAATTGCCAAATAATTAAATACTTAAAACTTTGTTGATTAGTTTTTTAATTAATTAATTAATTATTATTATTATTTCTTGAAATTCTAAATACTTACACACATGGCATGCACTAAGGGTTTAGGCATGTGGTGTAACTAGGTCTAACCTAGGTGCTTCATGGCTTAACATCAAGTGTACCTTATGTGTCACATTAGACATCTAATTAACCTTGATGGTTAGTTCTAATTTAGCCAAGCTTAGGCACCATGTATGTTAAATTAATTAATAAGAAATAACTACTAATTATTCACCTAGATTAAGATCATTATAATATGATTAGTTATAAAAATTATAAAAATATAACTAACATGCTTATAACTAATTACAATTTAACATTTGAAAATAATAATGTTATTAAATTAATGTATGCATTTGTCCCAATCTTTATGGTCAATGCAATTTTTGAATGGTTAATATTATTAAAACTTTATTAATTTTATTAATTTCATTACAATAAATTAAAATTTTTTATGAAGATTATTCCTTATTAATTAATATTATCTGTAATAATTAGTGGGCAGACCAAACTAATTTATAGGTAGTTGTTGTTTTAATTTACTTAATAATTAGATATTAAGTACTTGGAACCACCCAACATTGAACACAAACTTAAGAACTATTGCAAATTTTAATATTTTTTTCATTTTTCAACCAAATCAATAATGATATTCATGTCATTAGAAGTGCAAATTGAAGGACTACAAAGTTTTTTTAAACACCAAAAACAAAGGAACAAGGAACAAAACATGGAAAGGAGGAAGAGGACATTTGTTATATTTTGTTTCAATTTTTCTGAAGAAAAAACTTTAACCTTTTTTATTTCAAACCCCATTTTTTTTCATTTTTAGTCAATTTTAAGTGATCTAAAAATATATGACTAGGGATATGTAAGACCTTTTTGTGCTCCAAATGCAACAAAACATCAACAACAAAATTATCTCAACATTCAAAATTGTGATATTTTGTTTCAATGTTTTGAAAAACATTTGTAGGTAGACCTATGGTGCATTATAGTTGCATTAATTGATATTAGACATTTAATTAACCTCAGATGGTTAGCCCTAGTTTAGTAGAGCCTAAGTACCATGTGATAAAAATTATAGTTGTAATTTAATTGATATTTTGTCTCAAATGTTTTGAAGAAAAAACATAAGACCTTATCTAGTTTCAAACCCCATATCTTTTTCATTTTTAATCTCTTTAAATTGATTTTAAAATCTATGGGTGTATCAATTATATATTTACAAGACCTTTTTCAAGTCCAAATACAACAAAACAATGACAAAAGAACTTAATTTCAAAAACCAAAATTACAACTTAATTTCAACAAGGGAAGTAGGCTTACCACCCTAGGAAATCAACTTCTTACACATTACTCCTTTTTTTGTTGTTAAAATAAATTTTGTAACCTTCCATTTAACACTTCCAATGCTATAAAAAAAATTCAATTTGGTCAAAAAATGAGGAAGATATGGGTTGTTTTATGTAAGGGGGTTCATGTTTGGTGATACATTTGTTATAATAGATTTGAATTTTGAGATTAAATTATTTTTTTATTGTTTAGTTGCATTTGGATTTCAAAGAAGTCTTGTAAATTTCTAATTTGCACACCCATAACTTTTAAATCACTCAAAACAAACTTAAAATGAAAAAGATATAGGGTTTCAAATTCGAGAGGTTTAAAGTTTGTTTTTCAAAACATTTCAAACAAAATATGACAATTTTGGAATTTGAAATTTTTTTTTTCCCTCATTGCTTTGTTGCATTTGAAGTTCAAAGAAGGATTATAGATCATTAGTTGGTGCACCCATAACTTTTTAAGTGATTCAAAATGAACTTATAATGAAAAAAATATGGGGTTTCAAACTAGAGAGGTTTTTTTTTTTTTTTTTTCCCAAAACATTTGAAACAAAATATCACAATTTTGGAATTTGAGATTAAAGTATTTTCTCATTTTTTTGTTGCATTTGAAAATAAAAAAGATATTGTAGATCACTAATTAGTGCATCCATAGCTTTTTAAATAACTTAAAATGGATCTACAGGGTTTCAAACTAAAAAGGTTTAAAGGTTTTTTTTCAAAACATTTGAAACAAAATATCACAGTTTCAAATGTTGAGATTAAACTATTTTCTCATTGATTTGCTACATTTAGACCCTAAGCCTAAATAACATTATGGTCTACTTATTTACCTAGGCTTACTTACCTACCTACTTACCTACCTAGGTAACAAATTTTCACTTAAGCTGATTTGCAAATTTCTCAATTCTGAAAAACACTAGGTACTTAGCCCAATTTTTGGGTACCATTTCTAGTGTGTAATGTTTTGCTCACCTTTGAAGATTTTTTTTGCTTAGTTTTTTTATGCCAAAATTTGGATAACTGCTAACATTTGTTGTTATTATCTTTTGGAGCTCAAAACGAAGCTCAAATAATCACTTAGTTACTCTGACCAATTTTCCATAGTGCATGTAAGCCTTATCTAATGAGGACTTATTGTGATAGTTCTTGGAGGAGATTCTAAATTGTTTGCCCGTCCTATAATCATGTACTCTTTGATCACGTTTTTGATGCTGGTAAGTTTAGATTATCTTAGTGATTATTAGTGGTAGGCAAGGCCCGAAGTCAAGGGCATTACCAAAATTAGGATACCACCTGGGGCAGTAGCTAAGGTGGTGCTTGCATTCTAATTACACCCTTGTCTAAAGGCCTTACTAAGCATAAAACAACTGCCTCCCCCTGATAAAGTTGTACAGATGAACATTTCAAAAGGAAATGCCCCTCCTTTAAAATGTAAGATTTCTCTAGTGTGTACCTTAGTGAAAATCTTATGTGTTTAAGCTGTGCTCCAAATATATTGAAAATTTTGGCTATGTTTTGTGATGGCATAATTGTAGAATCAAAGTTTTGGAACTTAGTTATTTCACAATTGCCTTTTTTTCCATCTGTGGATCGATGTGAGAAAACTTGACCTAAAGTACAAATGATCAAAGAACAGTTGTGGATTAAGATGACATTAAAATAGTAAAGATGGGTATGGAATGGCATTATGCTCAAAACATAAAATGCATGTAACTCAATCTGATTACAACCACATTAGGTTAATCCATGAATCACCTAATGTGGTGAAGCCTTGATCATGATTTAGGTTCATTATTAATCCATGAGTCTGCAAATTATAATGATGCAACATGCAGACTTATGTTTTGTAAGGTTGCATGGTTTCATTGATCATGATGCACAATGTTCATTCATGGTTTCCTTAAAGTTTAAGTATGTTTTTCTTTTTTCTTTTTTGGGTTTAGGCATGTAGTTGATATAGGTAGTCATTTTTGTATATTGTTAGTAATTAGAAGAATAATTAGTTTTGGGCTATGCTTGGGTACAAAAAATCAAATCCAATTTGAAATTAAACTCACTTGGTATTTTTTGTTTGAAAAACCAAAAATCAAGAGTCTTGAAATGTGAAAAACTAGATTAGGTACTAAACTAGAAATTTTATCAAATTATGAAAAATCCTTAAATTAGAACCAAGAGTTTTTTCAAATTTTTATTAAAAAAAGGTTGAAACCAAGACTACATGTTCTTTTGAAAAGTAATTGTACATCCATTTGTTTTTTCCATATTGCTTTGCAAGCGAAATTTTGACTACTTTTGTTGGCTTCTAGACAAGGAAAAAACAAAAAAACCTTTCAATAAATAATTTGTTGTAGTCAATCCTTTCTCTACATGGTCAAATACAAGCTTATAAATTATTAAGAGTAGAAAATAAATGTTGTTAGTCATGGGAATCATATGTGCAACAAATGTCAACCATCAAATGTGAATTTGCAAAGGATGTCAGACTCAAAATGGATGTGCAAGCAACATAGGGCCTTCCATTAACAACTAGTTCATGAATCATGCATAATGTTTCTCACAACAACACAAGATGCATCACTCTCTAGGTCATCACACTCACATTCACTAAGATCATCTACCACACCACAACATCCATCTCCATCCCCCCACACAAATTGTTCTCCTTTGTTCCTTACCTTTTTGAGCTCTAGGATGGACAAAAGGTGAAGGGGGTGAATTACCTTTTGTCCATCCAAAACAAACATCAATGCCATGATTGACTTAATCCAAATGTTAGTTTTCAAAAGTCCACGCTCAATACTTGGGTCTATGTTAAGCTAGGTTGAGTGATGCACCCCCAAATTTTTCGTAACATTCAAATGCAAGTTCAAAGGGGAAAACATTGGAAGAAAAAGGAATGGGGATACGTTCCTTAATTCACAACACTTTGGTAGTAAAGGGGCGTGCTGGAACTCTAGGATGGGGACTATGATGAGTGACAAGTGGGTCAATTATTTCACATGGATTTGCACAAATCAAATAAGAAGTTGGTTAATGCATAGTTGGAACACTTTTGGTGCATGGATGAGCCACATGCATACACGTACTCACAAAGTTCATCACGGCCTAGATTTGGGGGAAGCCACCACCTTCCCTTTTATAATATTATTTGTGATTAGCCATGGGGGCTACATCCAAATGTCATTTTGTCCTAGGACTTCCAAGTTGAGAGTTTCGAAATCCCCAAAATTGGGTCTTCTGGCACATTGGAGGGCCATAACTTGTGTAAAACTCTAATTTAGGTGAGGTCTGAAGCAAAGTTGTAGCTTTCATTGAGAGATTTTCAATGATATGTGGCACGATACCTACACGCAAGTAAATCAGGGCGATTCCCAACTTTTAATGGTTGGGAGTCAAATTGGTAGTTTGATTCTTGGTTTTTCTTTTGGCCATAACTTGTGTTTTAAGTACTCCAATGGATCATGAAAGCCCATTTTAGACATCTAAGTTTCAAGAGCTTTTCCAATGGTATAAAGGAATTTTTAATCCAATGAGTTTTGACCCCTGAAATCATTTTTTGAAAATTCGAAAGTCCATCGCGACACCAATTCTCAAAGTGAGAGCCCATTTGGGAGTGTGGGGGCTCATTCCCTCACACTCTTCTACACTTTCGTGAGCATGAAATGTGATTCCTAGGCTTCATTCTTGGCCTACACCTTTGCAAGCCCTTGCCTTGGTCACGAGCCCAAGGTTAAGGTTGTGACATTGAGGTTGTTACATCAAAATGGGACACCTAATATCACATGTGTATCAACCAACCCCTTCCAAGATTGGGATACACATTTTAAACTCTCAAAATCAATTTTTAAAACTTTCACACCTTTTTTCTTTGTGAAAGTTGGGTACATTCACAAATTAAAGAGCCATTTGGTCATGTAATTATTGGTTAATTTTTGTTTTTAAAATTTTTTTTTTATGAATTATATTCATATGATTAGTTTTGAAATCCATCCGATATTAATTTGGATACCCAAAAGCATTATTTAAACATTTTTTTGACCAACCTTGAGTTGTCATATAAGCCTTTAAGGACTCCTTGTCAACATTATTTAATTCATGAATGTACTTAGGTAGGGAACATGCATCAAGTTTGCATGCCACTAGAAAATTGGGAATTGGTAGGTATTTTTATCCATGATATCATTTGACAAACCTAGGGGTGTGTCATAAATAATCACCTTGTCCAAAAAGTTGTAAGAAACCAAAAGTTGTTTAACTTTTATTGCCATTGCAAATCTTGCAATATTCAAAGCTACAAACAAGTCCACTATAGTATGACAAGGAGCCCATAGTGATTTAACAAAGTTGATCATGAGGGAATCCATACATCCGCAATTCAAAGGATGTTAAACTAATTTAATTAATCACCCAAAGTAAGGAAGACATATTTCTCCATAGTCTTTTCCACCAAATTGGGAATAACATGGTCTATTAATTACTTTTGATTTGGAAATATTGGACATGTGGACATTGATGCAAGACCATTCATTGCAACCAATGGTTATATATAATAGAAATTGGCATATAGCCTTCGCAACATAAAGGCCAAATCCTCCACAAACTTTTTCTACATCATTCTTTAAGGAACAACATTTCCTAAGTTGCCAATGATGGTTCCATAAGCATACATTGAATACTTGATGTTTGTACTTCTTTTAACCTTCATTGTTATAACATCATTTCAACCATTCAAGAAAACAAAAGGTTCATCATGGACCATTTTAGGCTTTGCCATAGATCATTGAACTCTATAAGAAGACACAAAAAATGGAAAGTTGTTGAAAGAAAGGTCAAGCACAAATCAAAGTAGGAATGAATCTATGGCTAATTCTAATCAAACTAAACATAACTCATTAGTGACAAATGTGATCAACAACAAACACAAGGAGTTTAAAGCCAAATGGATGGTCTCCAAAAGAAACAAATCAAAACATAATTTGATTACATATACTAACAAAGGTTCACAAATTGAATTATCAACTATAATTGAATTTTGGAAATTGTTAAACATGAGCACAAGCAAACATAGGAAGTTCACCAACACAATTTAGAGAGGCTTTGAATGAAGCTTAAACACTAATGGATGCACATATCCATTATATATGTTATTGGAGGATTATAATTATCCTAATTTGACTTTAATCAAATTTAAAGGATTATTGAATTTGAGCAATAACAAACACATTTAAGTAAAAACATGATTAGGTGACTCACTTTTGACATTTTGAAATTTTCACATTTTACATTAGTTGAACTTTTTGCAATTATGATAATTATCAAGTTATAAATCTTATAATTATCCTTTGTGATTTTGGTAAAAAATATTGGTAGCTCACCCCATAGATATCATTAAACATATGATTGATTAAAAAGTCCATGTGAAAGCTTGGAGATTTCAATGTGAAATGGAAGAAAAAATGAAAAATGACAAAAATATGCCATTATTTATTTTTAAATTATATTTTTTTTAATTGTGAAAAATTCAATCCAACTTATTTTTAAATTCCTTATTTGATGGTGGTTATTTTTGTGACCATGATAGTCCAATTGGACACCTAATTGTGCTTTCTTAATTTTCACCTATTCAACAAAGGAAAACAACATAACAATGCACAAAGAATTAATAGTTTGTATTTTTCTTGAAAGAATACTTAAGAAATGAAGATTGCTTTAAGTTGACCCAAAACACTAATGTTAGGAAGGTCATCAAGGTAGCTCCAAATTCTCCAACAAAAAGTTGTTTTACAAACTTGAATTCAAGCCACAAACACCGTATAAAATTTGAATGTCTTGTCAAAATTCAAGTAACAATCTACAATCTACCTATTCACAATGTATCTTGTAAAAGATGGTGTAGTAATTGACATTGTTGAAAGTGGAGAAGTGTCATTTAAGGAGAAATGTGCAACAAAAACATCAAAAGGGTTTAAGGTTTGATAAAATAACTTGGTTGGATGAAAATTAAATGTACACATAAAGATGCAAGTTGGGTATCAATCTTTGTTGAAGTGATATTAGATTCATAAGTTTTCAGTGGCTATTCACTTGGTTTGTAGCGCTAAACCCAAAGGTTCAATTCAAAATTTTATGTCCTAGATCACCCTTTCGATGGAATTGACATAGAAATCGAACTATGAAATTAGCCTTTTGCTGAAATTGAATTATGGAACTATCCTTTTGCTATAATCAAAACCCAAAATTGGAACCATGAAAAACAACTCTTGAACACATGTTCAAGTTATTTAAAACAATTCCACCCATACTTCTTATTTGAGCCTCTAGCAATGTTCATTAAATTAAAGACATTGTACTAACTATTTCCAAATGGGACCCATAAACAAGAAAAGTGGGACAATATAAAGTGAGAGGTGATTTAATTGCAGCCACCTAGGCCAATGATTATAACAAACCAATGCTAAAGCAACCATTTCTTAAGTCCTTAAGAATGTGTAGGATACATGAAACTAAACATGGTTTTCGAATTAGGCCCAAAGGTTCTTGAATTTGGAAAAAATGTGCCAAAATTGGAATCACAAACCAACTAAAATTTAAGTGTCAAAATGGGGATTGGAGGTTCTCTTCAAAAATGAGGAACCAGCCACCACCAATATCTACACACTTATATTATGTGGGGGCAAGGTCATCACTAGTTCTTGCTTAGTTTACTACCTTGAAGGTTGGTTTTCAATACCCTGACCTACCTAGCTGGATACTCATATCAGTTCTCAATATCCAAGGAGCTCTGGTTTATATTTGGGAAGGTTCTTGTGCAATTGTAGTTAGGTTTGAAAGTGTGGTGCAGTTTGTATGTAAATACAGTTGGGAAGATGGTCCTCCAATCTAGCAACCCTTTCTGTCTAGTATGTATAGGTTCAAATATTGCATACAAGTTCTTATGAGAAGGGAAAGGAAATTGAAAAATTATTTTCCCCCCAATTTGGATGTGTTCATTTTCCAATCCTCAAGATTACAACTTATTTGCACCACAAAAATAAAAACTTCTAACCAAACTCATAAAACACACAGGAGGCTACACCGCATTGTACATCAAGACAGTGCATGAAATACCTGTCCTCTATCAACGTCAGAGTAATCCACAGATGCTACACATGGCCCACACGACAGATAAGGAGACTGGTTGAATTGAGAGAAAAAGCATGGGGTTTCATGAATGCACAAAACAATTCATATCTATGCAACACAGAAGCTCACAAAAGTAAAGTCACCACTGTGTTACGGTATAAGTGCATATATATAGCACTCCAAGTGAAGCCAAGCCAAGACATGCATAATGCAAGATATATTTGAGCTGCTATGTTTTGATAGGCCACACTGGAACCAGAGGTAGAGGAACAAGCATCTGTACAGCCAGTTGACATTCCTTAAGTGGATCTACCCATACTTTGTGTTTTCCATCATATTTCAAACAATAATGAGTGACCCACCCCTCGGTCTGCATCTGGACAGAGCTCTAGTTTTAAGAGATAGATTTACAGTGCTCATGGCAGCTAGGTTTTAATGAAGTCAAAATTATAAGCATTGCACACTAAACAGGGACAGTAAGAATCATCATTTCCCCCAAGTCTGCTACCCTAATTCCTACTGGGTGTCTCATATGAGGTGAAAGGACTCAAATCTCTGCTATTCACAGGGATGACACAAATGATTGTAAACAGCAGATATCACCAAAGAATCAAGAGAATGCCCTGCAGATCATTTAGTTTTAAAAATATGCTCTAACTACGACAAGCAGGATGCATTTGCTAGAGGATGAATGAGAAGGTAGGGATAAATAGTCTTCATGAGGAAATTGGTTCATAAGGGTATGACAGCCATGGATGTTGAAGGGCCTCAGTAGCACTTGGCCGTATTGTCGGATCGACTTGAAGGAGATAGGCCACAAATTCAACAAAGCCTTGGTCACCCATAGGTAGGCGATGAGCCAATGATGTCTTCTTTGGCAACAAGTATTCTAGCTGGTCAGAATCCTGCAGCAATTTAACAGACACCCAATAAGATATTGAATTCAAACAAGACATGGAATCTAACTGCCCCTTGATACAATAGCCCCATAGATGTAGGATCTTTAAACTAAAACTACTGTTCTTACAAGACCTCCAGACAGAATGTAATGGCATACCTGATTCCGCTCATACAGCGTGTGATTTTTGGTGAAGAATTTGTGGGTATCTCTCCCCTTTGCTAATAGTTCTGGGTCAATAGGCCCCAGAATCCCCACCACCCGTGCCAGCAGTGTTGCAAGGGAATCATTTTGGAATAGCACCTGATGGATCCCATACATATAAGATAAAAAAATCTTGTTCAAATGAGAATAATGCATGTCTGGCAAAGAAATCTCCATGTGCCCACAGATGCCCAAACATTGATTAGAAACCAGGACACTGGAAACAAAATTGAAACACAGAGTAGAGATGGACTCACATTTCCTGAGCACAGTTCTGCCAGGATACAGCCAAGAGACCACATGTCAATCTTCTGATCATATGGAAGACCAAGGATGACTTCAGGTGCACGATAAGAGCGTGACTGCACATATGAGCAAAGGTGGTCTGTCTGAAAGCAACTGCTTCCCAGGTCAATCACTTTGATTTCACACCGACTGTAGCTCTTCACCAGAATGTTCTCAGGCTTAAGATCACAATGTATGAGTCCAAGACCATGAATGAATTCCAGAGCTTCCAGGCATTGTCTTGTAATTGACTGGTGTCAACAAACAGTAGAGAATGTTAAAAATAGAGCCTCATTCAATGAAAGAAAACACACATTTTTATAGACAACAGAAAGGATTGGAACATGAAAGGAACAAGTTCAGTTGGGTTTCCACCAGGTGAAGAGCTAGCTATGACTTGAAAACTCTGATCAAGTCAAAAGGAGTTGTTCCCATAATGTTCAGCAAACCAAGCTTATTGACAAGTCTCTATTTTGGTCACAGATGACAATCAACCTGCAACCTATCTTCACAACCTAAGCATACAGTCTGCACCCTCATTCAAATGGATACCCTAAGCTGTAAGAATTTTGACACCAAACATCTAGTCACCCTTCAATGACCTCTACTACAAAATTTCTTGACTGCAAAGTCAAAAAAAAGCACAAGTTGTAGGAATTGTGGGAAAAGACTTCAGGGAGTGGCAGTAAAAAAAGTCAAGGACATAGGAAAACCTGAAGGCGGGGCATTGTGAAGTAAACCTCGCCACCAGATTCACGATTGTACTTATGAAATTCATACAGATTGGCTCTCAAAAGTTCACAGACAATGAACAAATGCTCCTGCAAAAAGTTATTGAAGAATATAGTCATCTCAAAGTTTCTTAAATGTTCTAATCCTGTCAGAGGACTTTCAACAAACTAAGTGAAATAAAGTCCTTACAAAAGAACTTATGCCCTAGTTCTTGCTGCTGCACCTTCTGTTTCACCTGGTACACGTTCATTATCCTGCCAGAAGTTTGGTAAATACAAGCTTAATGTATGAAACTGATTGGCTAGATTCATAGTGCATCTCAGACAAGATGGATCCAACACCTCTCTTATCTTGTCTACCGTGTAGGATGTGATACCGCAAACCCTTAAGCCAATAACAGAGATTCAGATGACATCATGAAGATGAATTTACCCGATGATAAAAGTAGTCATAGAGGCGTAGGACATGGTGCTTGTCAACTGGGTCATTCTTGTTGATGTACTTGAGAAGCTTGATCTCATCAAGGCTCTGGTCAAAGAAGTCCTTGTTATTCTTTAAGATTTTCATGCATACATCCATTCCTGTATGCAGGTCATGTGCTTGTATTGCTTTGCTGAAGGCAGCAGATCCTAAGTACTCTGTCACATGATAGCGGCCCGCAATTACAGCATTTATCACCACAGGAAAATCCTTGTCTTCTTCAAAGCCCGTCCTGCCAGTTGAACATGCTTGCCTCAAAAAGCGAAGAAAGAAAGAAAGGCAGGGGAGAAACTCTGAAACTTGGAATCAATTGGGTGACTCATCAAGAGGTCTATCCAAAGGCATACTCCTGGAAGACAGAATTAGCTGCCTGACTATAATGAACACATCATGCGAGCAGGCCAAAAGGACAAACCTGTTCTTCCGATGGATTATCTTAAGATTAAATGTTTCAAATTCTTCTTCGTCTGCTCGTATTCTACATATTTGCTCTTGTACAGCTGCAGCCTCCTCATCTTCAGCTGCTACAGCTTCAGCATCTCTGATGTGCTGATCAGCCTCCAACAATGTTTGTTCATCTTGTTCTTCCCCTTGATCATCATTCCCTTCTCTAGCTTCATCATCCTGCACTACAGACTGATGTGAGAACTTCATTCCTACATTGCCAGACTTCTTACCTGTTTCCAAAGTGCAACATGTGGTATCAATGGATAAACCTAGAAAAGCACCTAGCACACACCACATGCCTTGGTGTGCAACCTTCAAACACAGATTTCTCATTCCTGTAAACACTCTCTGCAGACATTAACTGCTTAAGCTTCAGGCAGATATAGTGTGTACATGCTGATATGGACAAGTTAACTTCTTAGAAATGTAGTGCAATTGACTACATGATCTCTGAGCTGAAAGTGACCTTTGCAGGTCTGCTCCCATATCCATCAGTTGAATCAGAATCTCCACAAAGCACTATGTCATGAAGAACTTTATCTCTGGTATTCAATTTTGGTGATGAGTCATCGCTCTTGCGTCTCCAAGAAGCTAAAGGATCATCAAGTGCCAGCAAGCCATTCCCAAAATCTTCTCCCTCCTCTCCAGGGACCTGAGAAGAGATGTCTCGAACTGACCACAAAGACTTCCCAGAATCTACCCTTGATACCGTGGCCATATCCCCACCACTTGTGGAAGGGGATGGAAATGAAAATCCACCAAATCCAGATCCACCAGCAGCAGCAGAATCCTTATGAGAAGGTTCCTCTCCAGCCCCCTTGCTTTCCAACTTTGCACTCCCTAATTTTCTGTAATCTTGAGGCTCAAATGGAAAACTATTGCCTGATGAGCCTTCTATCTCCATGACATGACACTTATGGCTTGCCCATGGATTGTTGTAGTATCTGAGAATCTCGTCATCTTCCTCATCATCGTCCTGACCATCAACAATTTCTGCCAGTTGAGAGGATGCACTGGTTTGTCCAACACTTTGACCACCAATCTCAGCTATTTCTAAATCACCCTCACTACTTCCACCAATCAAGCTACCTCTTAGTTCACTGCCAACCTCTGCCACATCACTTCTAGCACCCGGCCCGCCAAACTGAACAGAACCCATCTTAGCATCACAATATGCACCACCATCAGCAAGCACCCTTTTCTGGACACTTTTATCACTTCCATCCTGCTCCAGAGGCCCTACTTTGATGGTGTCAAAACCTTCCCACCCTGGTTCCCCATGCATCAGGGTAAATGCATCTGAGTCAAAATGTGACCTCTCATACTCCACTTGGTTGACCATTTGATTGCTGCTGACCACCTGGATGTGCACAGATGTGCTAAGTTACAAAACAATGTCAACTATCTTGTTGCCTCAGGTAACATCAGTGAAATAATTGACTACCACCCAGTAACCTGTGTGAACATTTTGAACTGTGAAAAGTCATCAACTGATTAGGTCAACTCCTGCCTTTCCTAGATTGATGGGACAGAGTTGAAAAGATGAAAAGATCATAGGTAATCCATATCATACCTGCAGCAGGGATTTCCCACCAAGAATTCAAAAAAATCAAGGACTTCAAAACCAGGTACATGAAAAAATCTTGTTAACCTCATGTAAATGGTCAACTTCTGATATTCATCTGACACCACAATGCTCAACCACAGAGTGCCATTGTAGAGAGATGTACATTTATATGTCAAACAACTGTCGGTGAACATTCATGGCCAGACCTGGCAAGAACCCAGCATGGAGATGCCTAATAATGAAGTTATCATACTTGCAAAGCAGAACAAGAAAAGCATCCAAGAAGGTCAAAAGTATCTTCTTGCAATTACTCTACAGACAAAAACATGCCTACATATGCATAGGAGTGTACCTGTCCCTGCAGTGGGTGAAATTCTCCTGCTTTAATGTGCCCAAACAACTCATTGGCGGGGAGTTCATCCACACTCTTTTCAATCTCTTGAAAGTCATCTCCTCTCTTCCCACGGTAGTACTCCTCCCCTGAAAAGAATGATTGCTGTCATACCACACCACACAATATTTATTAGTTTATGCAGCAGACATGTATGAAGTAAAGACCTACACAAGTTGCAGCAGACACCACCACTGATGGGACTGAGGATACCACAACCATATAAGAGACACCTAAAAGCATAGCAAGGAAACCTATCCAAGAAAGATGGATTACAACAGCACTGATGATCCCATCCAAAAAAAAAGTGATGATCATACAATTGAGACATGAATCCATGGCATTCAGATGTGTGTTTTATGTGGTAACAATGCAGTAACACATCTTCGAAGAGCAGACCAGGCAAAGAAAATGAGTGGCAATGCCAGCAGAAATTTCAGTCTAGAGCGCACCTCTTCCTCCACACAGGAGTGATCATCATCATCATTGTCCTTCTCAGAGTCCTTCTCATGTTCTGTCCTTCGTAGGTTCTCTACATTGGTGCGAGCACCTTCATCCTCACTAGGGTAATCTATCTCATGAGCCAGAAACCATTCCTCATCTTCAATTGGTTGCCGGCAATAACCTGGATCATCATCATCTTCATAGGTATCAGAATCCCAATAATCATCAGGGCAATCCACTACTGACTCACTCTGGCGATCACCAGCTGTTGCCAAACCAGAGAGGAGCTCAGATGTGTCCTCCACAATTCCATGGCTAACTGATGGCCGTGCTGTTGCACTCATGCGGCGAGATCCTGCACCAAAACAAACTGTTATGTTCAGCACACATCGCATACACATCAAATTTACCTTTCTACAACTCCTAAGAGGAAAATAAAATAAGATGTGTTGCAGTAAAGAATACTTCAAGGTAAAAGCACATAATCCAGACAAATCAACTCATAGGAAGAAAGTTTGAAACCTGTACCCAGCAATAGCTGAACTATCTGAAAAAGAAGAGGACAAATCAGCAGATAGCATTTGTAGAAAACCCTACAACAAAAGATACAGGCAGGCATGATACTTGTAACACAACCCTGTAACAATACAACTTCTGAATGTCAGAGAACTCACAACCCAATCTACCTGATGATGATATGTCCTGACCAACAGGAACATCAAGATATGACCCTAGTCCAAAGGCAGTGGGCTCCAATGGACCAGCTCCTGTTTTAACAGGAGCTGCATCTGGATTGCTTCTGACTCCAAGACCAAATCCATCCCTTGCTGCTGTCTCAGGGGTTTTAGGCTCATTAGATCGAAGCCGAACAGGTGGCAACTTAGGGAGCTCTTCTTCAGGTGCCCCTGTGATCACAGCAGTTGTCTTTCCATGGTCATTTGTTGCATTCCTTATCCCCTGGATCCCTTGCCCTTCCAGTTTCCTTTTCCTTTCATGTTGCAGCAAATCAGCACCTTGTGACTCACATTCTTGTTCAGAGGACACCTGAGATGTCAGATCCTGCTCAGACACAGTTTGATTCCTCTCATTGTTTGACCCCACATCCTGCAGATGTCTGCCTTCCCTGGAAACAGTGCCTGTCCCTTCATTCCCAACCCTATCTTCTGGCTCCATTGGCAATGAAACACTTGTCTTCATAATTGGAATGGTTTTGATAGGGACATCTGTCCACTCGGCACCTTTCAAACCAGTGCTGCTGTTATCTTGGAAACCATTTTCCAGTTCTGGCTTGTCTTTACTCGGTGCAGTGAATTCTCCTCCCCTACTTTTCTCATAGTAGACTGAATCTGCTTCTTCTGCAAATCCTGGAATGAAAGAAGTTCTTGCCACAGCCTGAAATGGTGTATGCAGTCCATTGTTGCTTGTCTGCATAGCAAGTGAATAAGATATTATCCAATGACAAGCAGAATGCACCTAGCTCATGTGATCAATAAATCCTCATATCTATAGATCACGTCACAACCGCACTTTATCTGGATCTAGATACTCTCTCGTGTTTGTACTTCAGCACAAAGCTGCAGAAACAGGTTGAGAAAAACTTCCATAAGAAACCTCATAATCTTTTTGGGCTGACATTGTAGTACCTAAATAAAAAAGTGCTTACCTTGCCACCTCCCTCTTGCTGGGTTTCACCCTTGTCTACTTGACTCTCCAGTTTCTTTACCCCCATGCCTCTTCCTTTTTCACGATGAAGCAATGGTTTCTCAGCAGTCTTGGGCTCCCACCTCTGTAGGAAATAGAGTTTATTATGCTTTTCTTTTACGACAGCACTAGCATCATCACACACATTTTTTCCAGACTCTCTATTGCAGGGAAAGAATTGTCTCTTTCAGCTCAAACAGTACCTCTTGTCCAACATGGTGCTACAAATGCATTCAAATTCAATGTGATTGCAGAGAAAAAGTCCACACTAACATTTCATGTAACTATTCAAATGTTGTGCCAGTTCCCTCCAAACCAAAGCAAACATGAGGAAAACGAGTATGGTTCTAACCTTGTGACAATCACTCACAAAGTAGCAAACCATGACATGGCAATGACTAGCTGCCATTTATCACCACTGACTTCATCAGCTGTCAATAGTGGGTGTAGAAAAGTATAGAACAATCTGATCAAAACTTTAAGCAACCAATTATATGACAATCTGCATCCAAAATATGCTTATGCCCTGGTCAAGACAAGAACATGATGAACCAAGTTTGTAAGCACATGGTAACATGCTGCTACAAACCTTGACATACATCTTAAGGGTAGCTAGGATTAAGGAGCCAACCAAGTATTTGAGGAGAGCAAAGATGAAAAAGAAATGCACCAAAGTGCTCCTATGGAACCAGAGAAATAAGGAAGCACAAGGGGAGAAAAAAAGAGACATGAAAGGCAAGCAAAACCACAATGAAGACAGCAGCCTAGGGTCAATGCAAGAGAAACCTAACAGCTGAGTATTCAAGTTGCAACAAAGTTGAACAACCTCCAGTTTGTAGCCAAATGCTAAGAGACTCACCACTAAGTTCATCAACCCTCAACCCTTCCCCCTCTCAGAAAAAAAAGTAAAAAAAGTGTGCAACACTCTGTATTCTTCAGCCCATCAACTATCTCTTGTTCAAAAAACAAGAATGTTAGCAAGCCTGCATTCCAATGGGTAGTATGACAGAAAGAATCTAGAGGAAATTTTAGCGAGTGCATAAGAAAAAAATGTGCATACAAACATAAACAAATGCATTCTATCATCCACCACACCTGCTTCAGGGCATCTACTTTCCCCCGCAATGATTCAAGCATAACTGGAGGTGGAACATCATCTTGTCTAGTGGCCAATTCATTATCCATTCGCAATGGCAGGTTATTGCTGACTCCTGTGCTCTTTGCTGCAGACAAAAAGGACTGTATCTTGTGATCAGAAGATAAATCAGAACTGGTTGCTGTCATTTCCGGACCAGGCTGGAAAACACCCAAGCCGCCTGCTCTTGCCTGCAGTCACACAACAACATTCACACCATGTTAAGCTCCAACAAAAATGCTGCCTCTTCTCGTGTTGAGCTCCTTGGACTCCAAAAAAAAGGTGTAAGAGTGAAAGAAACATCAAAGTGGAAAAATCTCCTATCCTTGCTATCCCCCAACTGCTCTTACCGGAGAAAACAGTTGTTCTGACAGTTGTTTTACAGAAACAGGTGGAAAGATCACCAGTGGTTTTGTGCTCCTAACACTCGACACAGGCCTCACTGGCTGCACCTGCTCCTCCACCTCAAAGTTTGTGAAGAAAAGTCCAGGTTCTTCTACCACCTTCAGTGCAGGCTGAAGCTTGTCTGTTTGTGGATGCAGCTTCTCCTTCTTTTCAGCCTCAGGTTGGAGCTGTGAGTCTTGCTTCAACTCCAAGGGCATAGCAGACTTTTCTGTATCGATACCCAATTTTCCAGGTGTGAATTTGAGTACCTGCTGATGCAATCCTGCTGCTTTCTCCCGCACTGACTGCAGATGTACCTTAATATCAAGATCAAGGTCATCATCCAGCTGGAGAGGGAGCAGACCATTAGACACCCTGGTGGTGACTTCTTCTCTCAAGACTGCTTCTGACTTGGTAAAATGGTGCCGCTGCAAGTACTCCAAGATGATGCTGATAGTGTCTGACATCTTCAAACTGAGAGCTTAGAAAACCACAAGAGAGTGTTGTCGGAGTCGAAGCCAAAGCCTCGACCTCCCCTACCTTCGATGTAACACCATCTTATAGTCACGTTCTCCCCACTTTCACGTCTAACCCTAAAGTCATTGTAAGCTTCACCAAGCCCTCATTGCACACCAGAAGCTCCTCTCTTAAAGCTGCTTCAACATCCAGTCCATTCCTTAGGATCGAAGCATAAACTGGACTGTGTTCAACAGAATCTTAGCACTTGATGCCTGCCGGCCTGGCTTAGCGAGGTAGTTTCATGCAACCGAAAAAGCCCCTTACCCTAACGCAAACCCTAATGGCCTGGAAACTGAAAACCTTGATCATGCCACTGCTTGTTGCGCATACCACCGCCACATCAAATGCCAGGTCCTGTTTCCAAAACGGATATCAGAAATCAAACCTCCAAGAAAACCACAACCTATTGCAAAGAGCACAGACTCCCTCCACGAACAAAACAGCAAAATAAGAAAGAAGAGCACCCCAAATTTTGCAACCGCAGCCTTCTTTTATTCCTCAAGTACACAGCCCTCGCACCACAAGTTACAACCCCTTCCCCTTTCTCCTTTCTTCGCGTAACCTTCGAGAAGAACATCGAATAACGCGCCAGGAAACGATAATCAGTCAGGCAAAAACAACGCACTACGAGACTGGGAAATCACGTTGGAGAAGAAGCGCAATCCCCAGGATCGAACCACAAGGTCTCATGTTCAAAAAACATCTTTTTTCTTTTCCCTTCTTCTGTTGTTGGAAAACGGCGTGCGTCTGTTGTGTTCTCTCTCTCTCGTCCCTGACTCTGTCTCCGTCTGACTCTCTCCTTTTTTCGCTTTCGATTGCCGCCCGCTTCTCTGCGCAGCAGCACCATCCACGCAACAAAAAGACACACCGGAAAACACTGGAAAGGCGGGGTTGGGGGTTGGGGGTAGCGCGGGTTGTGGCAGAGGTTGCAGGTTCGAACCCATTCGGCTGCAGACTTTTCCAGTTTCTTTTTAATTGTCAATGGCGGTTTTCAGCTTTCACACTTGAGAGCGGTTGAACAAATGGGTGGGGGAGGGGGGCTAATAACCTTCAACTTGAATTCTTTTTAAGTAGAGTAACCCCCTCCCGGTGGGGAGTTCTGGAAGCAAGTGCCCCTACAGAGGCGGAGCCGAGGGGGTTTCTTACATCCAGAACTCCCCCTCATTCTGAGGGGGGGGGGCGGGTTACCGAGCATAAAAATTGACCCAATTTTTTAATTTTTAATTTTGTTCCCGTGTTGGATATGACTGGAACAACAAGAATTTTAAATGCAGGATATTTCCAAAATTCCTTGCAGGATTTTCAGAGCATACCTACTACCAATACAATACAAAAATTCTTGGAGGCTTTTATGTTATTAAAAGAATTGGGTGCACGGATTGGTACAGTTGGGAGGTAGGGGAATATGAGAAAAGATGCCCAATGAAGGTCCCACTTTTGCTTGCCCACCTTAAAAGTTAGGACAATCAAGAAGTCACCTTGCAATTGAGTGTCTATGTTTTATTTCTTATTTTTTTTAGTTTTTTGGTTCATGAGTGTGGGATGAGATTTAAGTAGGTGTAAGATCTTTCCACTTTTAAGGAGAAGGCTTAAGAATGCTTCCACTTTTGTGCCTTACGATTTATCTATGTTTTAGGGTTCAGGATATCATTCACCTCACGCTTTATTATGGATAGAACCCATGGGTGAGGCATATTCCCAAATTATGGATTTGAGTTGGCTATCACCTTCTTTTATACCCCTTATTTCGGGATGGGCCTCACCTTGGGGCTTTACCTTAGACATTCATCAAGTTAATTCTCGAATATGAAGGCTTTCTCAATTTCAAAATGATTTATAGTTATAATGCTAAGTATTTGTCTAAATCGGTTAACCTTTGGAAGTAATTTCTTGTTGGTGGTCACTTTGTTCATCTTACTGATTAATTTTTGGAAAAGAGTTCTTTCTTAATACTTAGAAGGACATAACACCTAAGTGAACAAAAAACAAAAAAAAATTTGTTGGATAATCAAATTTGATAAAACATGGTTATCAATAGGTAAGTTATTTCATGTAAATTTTAATGCAGCAAAATTCACTAAAATGGTATCTATTGTCAAAGGGATCTAAGTTAAAAGGGGCTTAAGTTTTTAAAATAAAGACTCCAATAGTCAAAAGATTATTGAAATTAAAAACTAAAAGTTAAAAACTATTGGATTTAAATTTCAAGAAAAAATATTTTTAGTACTTAAAGTAGCCTAAGTAGGAACCTATTAAAAAAATAACATTTTGGTTTGCCCAAGTCATGATATGAAAGTGACTCCAATAAAAAACAATATTAATGTCAGATTATGATATTATAGTTAAATTGGGCTAACAATTTGGGGAAATAGTAGAGTTTTTCACAAAGTTTGCTGTACAAGGGGTTAATAACCTACGTTTGCCCAAAATTCAGTTCATAATGTTTAACATAGCATGAAAATGGGCACAAAATTAAATTTTGCACCTCAACTTGACACCAACTGAGTTTGGTGCAAAGTTGTTGCTCATAAATTGTCATCCATGTTTCCTTTCAACATGCGTCTTCTTTCTTTTTTCTCCTATGAAGAGCTTCAACAACACCTTTCTTTCCTCTCTATATTTTCAGAAGGTTTGACAACATTTTTTTTTTTTCTCTTTCTCCTTTGAGAAGTTCAAATGACACATTTCTTTCCCGTTTTTCCTTTATGAAACTTTGGCAACACCTTTTTCTTTTTTTTGACCTTTGTAGCTATGATGTTTTGTAGGTATGAAGGTTTGACAACTTGTAGGTGCAAAGCTTTGAAGATTTATAATAGCCTTTTTTTCCTTTTTCACATGTGTGAAACTTCAACTACCTTTAAAAACTACGATGCTTTGATGACCTATAGGCTATAGCCACACCAACTTTCTATTTGTGAAGTTTGGATGACTTTTGGTGGAAGTGTAGCATTAAGAGTGGAAGGAAACGAATAGGAAAAAATTGCCCCCAACTTGCAACCATTATTCTTCAAGACCAAGCCTCAAGGATCCTTCCACAACTTTTTGTTTTTTGACGTGAGGTTTCCCCCATAACCCCACATGGTGTTTATATCCACTTCTTCAAATGAGGAAGAAGACATTTTTTATGATTATTGTGCTTAAGACTTTATTCTTTAGTAATTTTTTTACTTTCATTGTGGTCACATTGTGTGTTTGTTCACAAATTTTGTGATATCCTACAAAGCTTAACAATTTCATGGCTTGCAAAATCCATCAAATTTTTGGTAAATTTTCCTCCAACCACATCACAATTCTAGGAGTTCCATCCTTTGAAACCTAAAACTCTAAGCCATAAACTTACAATAATACCAAAATTGGAAGGGCTTTCTACCCCAAAACCCTTAAAAGAAAAACTTTCATGCAAGAACCCATGCCATCTTCTCCCCCCATTCATACATACTTTTGTCATTATATAAATTCTAACTTGTTTACCCATGGACCCAGCAATGATGTGGTGCCTTTGTCAAGTTAACAAATCTTCATTGAGTTGTGGGCAATACCATGGCTTAAAACACATTTAAGTTTATGAAATTTCACAATGCATATTACCATGAAACAATGCAAACTTTCGAACTTCCAAAGCATTCTTTGAAAGCTCACCTATAATTTGAACTAAAATGCTTGAAACATTTACTTGAAATAAAGAGCTAGACAAAGATGTTTTTTAGATTTGATTTTTTATGTACATATACATGGATTTTGGTGATTACCTTATGATGTTTAGAATAGACCAAGAAACCTTAATTTGCATATATTTTTATTGGTTTTCTTGGGTTTTTGGTCATGAATGTAATTGCCACGTTTTTGTTAGTTTTAGTTTTTGGTATTTTTGACCTTTTTGGTTTTCTTGAACTTTTTGCCAATATTCATCAAATTGGTCAAATTTTGTTGGTAAGATTGGTTTTGATTCAAAAAACAAACTAGTCATGAAAATAAAATCATGTTTTAGATAGTTTTGCTTTTGGTTTGTTTGACAATTTTAGTAGTGTTGCATACCCAAACCCTAATTACTTCATATAAAGTATTCTTGAATGGATTTGAAAGTACATCTAAATCAATTTATAGGTGTAATTAATTTTTTTCATACTATTGGTTTATGTGGATAGGGCTACCATTTTTTATGCACTCCCAACTCCTTAAAGGATTTAAATGTGAACCCAAATAGAAAACAGCGGAAGAAGGAGGAGTCGGAGCACGCTCTCTAGCTCACAACCCTTTGAGGGGTAGAGAGGCGTGTTGGAGCTCTGAGATGGGATTAGGAAGAGTTGACAAGCTTCACTCACTCACACGGGCCTGCACCCAACCCACACAAAGTGGTTAGTGCATAATTAGAACACCCTTGGTGCTAGGACGAGCCATGGGCAACACGAACACACAAGACTCACCACGGCCCGGACTTGGGGGAAGCCACCACCTTCCCCCTTATAGTATACTCTACAGCTCTCCACGGAGGCTACATCCA
>Ga0116231_10000420_pt1 | contig 72126 bp, 56 predicted proteins | sample S1TSphgellanicum_2_FD_89695 | JGI IMG/M metagenome (GOLD analysis project Ga0116231, IMG submission 89695) | Host-associated microbial communities from peat moss isolated from Minnesota, USA - S1T2_Fd - Sphagnum magellanicum MG | ecosystem: Host-associated > Plants > Peat moss > Unclassified...
CCGGAGCGAAGGCCGGAGCGAAGGCCGGAGCGAAGGGGAGTGGGCATGAGCAGCCTTAGCGTTGTCGCGGCGCATAGCCTCGGCCGCGGAGCGCCTCGACGACCTCCTGGCTGTGCGCGGCGTCGCGGGTTTCGATCAAGATGTCGAATTCGGCGCCCTTGGCGGGCACATCGAGCGCCAGCCGGTTATGGGCCACCTCGATGATGTTGGCTCCGCAGGCGCCGATGATATTGGAGACCGTGCCGAGCAGCCCGGGCCGGTCGTCGCCGACGATGCGCAAAGAAATGATCCGCTTCTCGCGCACGAGCTCGCGGGTCAGCACCGAGGCCAAGAGACGACTGTCGATATTGCCGCCGCTGATCACCACCCCGGTCTTGCGACCGGCGAACAGGTCAGGATAGGTCAGAAGGGCGGCCAGGGCGGCGGCGCCGGCGCCCTCGACGATGGTCTTCTCCACATTGGCGTAGAGGGCGACCGCCTGCTCCAACTGCGGCTCTTCCACCAGGAGCACCTCCTGGATCAAAGGGCGGAGGATGGCGTAGGTGAGTTCGCCAACCGCCTTGACGGCGATGCCCTCCGCGATCGTCTGGCCGCCGCCGGAGGATTTCAAGCCGCGCATGCGGTTGGTGAACGAGGGGTACATGGCCGGCTCGACGCCATAAAGACCGATCTGCGGCCGGATCGCCTTGGCCGCCGTCGCCATGCCGGCCATCAACCCGCCGCCGCCGATCGGCACGACCAGGGCGTCGAGGTCCGGGGCGTCCTCGAGCATCTCGAGCGCCACCGTGCCCTGACCGGCGATGACGTCCGGATCGTTGAACGGGTGTACAAACACAAGCTGGCGCGCCTGACAGATGGCCTCTGCATGCGCTGCGGCGTCGTCGTAGGTCTCGCCCTCCAGCACCACCTCGGCGCCGAAGTCTCGGGTGTGTTCGACCTTCACGGTCGGGGTGTTGCGCGGCATGACAATCACCGCCGGCACCCCGAGATTGGCGGCGTGAAAGGCCAGCGCCTGGGCGTGATTGCCGGCCGATGCAGCGATGACCCCGCGTCGCCGCTCACCCTCGCCCATGAGGAGCAGCTTGTTCAGCGCTCCGCGCTCCTTGTAGGCGGCGGTGAACTGCAGGTTCTCGAACTTGACCCACACCTGCGTTCCGCAGATGCGCGACAGGGTGCGCGACAGACGGCACGGGGTGCGCTCGACCCGCCCCCTCAGCCTGTCGGCGGCGGCGCGGATGTCCTGGATGCTGACCGAGCTTGGGCTCGGGTCTGCGACAGCGGCGGCGGAAACGGGCATGAAGCGATCCTATAGCGGCGCCGTCCTTAAAGGTTTTTCCGCGCCGAGGGAAACGGCGGAGCGCGCCTTAGGGCGCCTTAACGGACGGCGGATGGACGACCCGGCCCCTTAGGGCGCGTCGCAGGATCGACACGGCGCGCGCGTTTATGGTGATCCAGGCGTTCAGACCGGATCCGAAGGACAGGAAGACGAAGATGTCGGCGACCTGGATCTCAGCCGAGGAAGCCCAGGCGCGTCTCGGGGTCAAGCTTCAGACCCTTTACGCCTATGCCTCGCGTGGGCTGATCGTGACCCGGTCCGACGCTTCGGATCCGCGCCGCAGCCTCTATGCGGCGGAAGATGTCGCACGCCTCGCCCTTCGAAAAATGCGAGGTCGCCGGGCCTCGCTCGCCCTAGAGACGCTCCGCTTCGGAGAACCGGTTCTGTCCAGCGCCCTCACCCATATCGCCGGCGGCCGGCTTTACTACCGGGGGCTGGACGCCGCCGAACTCGCCCGGACCGCCGCCCTTGAAGATGTTGCGCGTTTGCTCTGGGCCTGCGACGAGGATCCCTTCCCGCGGCTGGCGCCCCACCCGGTCGCGGTTTCAGGTCCCGAAAGCCGCGGCCGCGCCTTCGCCCTCCTGGCCCATAGGGCGGCCAATGACCCGGCCACGTCCGGCAGGGCCGAACGCACCTTGAAGCGCGAAGCCGCCTCGGTGCTCGCCGATCTGGTCGATGCGATCTGCGCAGCGGCGCGCAGCGGACCGATGCACGAGCGTCTGGCCCGGAGCTGGCGCATCGAAGGCCAGAAGGTCGACGTGCTCCGCTGCGCCCTGGTGCTGAGCGCCGACCATGAGCTCAACGCCTCGACCTTCGCCGCCCGCGTGGCGGCCTCAACCGGCGCGCCCTTGGCGGCCTCGGCTCTCGCGGGCCTCGCCGCCCTGTCCGGTCCGCTTCACGGCGGCATGACCATGCAGATCAACGGATTTATCGCCGAAGTCCGCCGGACGTCCGACCCCGGCGCCGCGGCGATGAAGCGGCTGGCGCAGGGGCTGGACGTGCCCGGCTTCGGCCATCCCCTCTATCCGGACGGCGATCCCCGCGCCAAAGCCCTTAGGGCGTGTTTTGACTATTCGGAGGAGATGAAAGCGATTGCGAGGGCCGGGGAGGCCGTCACCGGTTCGCCGCCGAACCTGGACTTCGCTTTGGTGGCCGTCTGCCGAACCCTCGGCCTGCCCAATGACGCCGCCTTCGCCCTGTTCACGGTCGGGCGGACCGTGGGCTGGCTGGCGCACGCCCTTGAGCAGAGAGCCTCCGGCGGCGGGGTGATCCGCCCGCGCGCCCGCTATATTGGTGTTCCGCCGCCATCGCCCGGATCATCCAAGGGCGAATAGCCGGCCGTCAGTCGGCGCAGACCGGGCAGGCTGGATCCGCGCCGATCCGCACGGTCCGGGTTTCAGCCGCAAGGGCGTCGTAAATCAGAAGCCGCCCGCCAAGGTCTTCGCCGGCGCCGGTGATGCGCTTGATCGCCTCCATCGCCATCATGGCGCCGATCACCCCGGCGAGGGCGCCCACCACGCCCACCGCTGCGCAGGTCTCCCCTTCGATGGGAAGCTCAGGAACGAGGCAACGATAGCAGGGCCTGGCGTCGAACACGGCGACCTGTCCGGTCCAGCGGGCGATGGCGCCGGAGACAAGCGGAACCCGCGCGGCGACACAGGCGGCGTTGATGCAAAAGCGACTGGCGAAGGCGTCGGTGCCGTCAAGCACAAGGTGGTAGCCGGATATCAGATCGGCGGCGGTCTCGGCGGTCGCCGCCAGCGCATGGTCCTGGATCTCGATCCTGGGGTTGAGCCCGCTCAAGCGCTTTCGCGCGGCCTCGACCTTCAAGGCGCCGATGTCCTGGGTATCGAACAGCACCTGGCGCTGCAGATTTGACAGGGCGACGGTGTCAGGATCGGCGAGGCCGAGGACGCCGACGCCCGCCGCGGCGAGATAGAGGGCTGCGGACGATCCCAAACCCCCGGCGCCGACGATCAGGACGCGCGCCGCTCTCAATTTCTGCTGCCCTGGACCGCCGATCTCGCGCAGCACCAGATGGCGGGCGTATCGCTCGACATCATCGCCGGAGAAGGGGGGAGGGGTGAAGGCGCTCATCGCAGCATGGAGCGCTGCTGAGGGCTGAGGTCAAGCCGTCGCTTCAGGCTTGAACCCGGGCGCCGTCGCCCCACCGCTCCACGGCCTCCTGCCCCAGCATGGCCAGCTTTCGCCCTAAGCCCCAGTGGTAGCCCGTCAGCCGGCCGTCTTTGGCGATGGCGCGATGACAGGGGATCAGAAACGAGATCGGATTGGCGCCGATCGCGGCGCCGGCGGCGCGGGCGGCTCCAGGCTTGCCGGCCCAGGCGGCGACCTGTCCATAGCTGGCGGTATGGCCTTTGGGGATTCTCAACAGGGCTTTCCAGACCTGCACGTGGAAGGGCGGACCCATGAGGACCAGGTCCGGGACCTCGCCCGCCTGGACGAATACGGCTGCGGCCGTCGCCCCAGCCTTGGCGTCGTCGCGCGCCCAGGTCGCAGATGGCCAGCGGGCGTGCATGTCCTGCAAGGCCGCCGCCTCCTCGCCGGGTCGGCAGAAGGCGAGACCGCAAAGCCCCCGCGGCGTTTGTGTGACGAGGGCGAGGCCGAAGGGGCAGGGCGCGTAGCCGAAGCTGATGTCGACCCCTTCGCCGCGCCGGCGCGCCTCACCCGGTGTGATCGCTTCGTGCGACACAAAAAGGTCGTGCAGGCGCGATGGTCCCGACAGGCCGACGTCGTAGGCCGCGTCGAGCACAGTGGCGCCCGCCTCCAGGCGGCCCCGGGCCTCAGCGTGGGCGATGGCGGACATAAAGGTCTTTGGGCTGACGCCGGCCCAGCGCGTGAACACCCTCTGGAAATGGAAGGGCGACAGGCCGACCGCCTGGGCCGCGTCCTCCAGGCTCGGCCGGTCCTGCCAGCGTTCCGCCAGCCAGGCCAGGGCGTCCGCCATGCGCTGATAGTCGCCCGCCTGCTCGGTCAGGCGCTCGAGGGCGCGGGCCTCGACGGTGTCGTTGATCGTCGGCATGCAAGGAGCTTACCGGATCCGCGCGCAGGGTCCGCCCGCTTCTTGCGCCGTTCTAGACCTTGACCTGGGCGCCGAGCTCCACCACCCGTCCTGGAGGGATGTGGAAGAAGTCGGTGGGATTGGCCGCGTTCTTCAGCAGGAAAATATAGAGCTTGTCCTGCCATAGGGGCATGCCCCGGCTTGAGCTTGGAACCACCGAGCGGCGGCCGAGGAAGAACGACGTCGACATGATGTCGAATTTCAATCCCCGCTTTTTGCAGAGGTTGAGCGCCTTGGGGACGTTGGGGCTCTCCATGAAGCCGTAGTTGATCACGAGCTTCTTGAAATCGTCGCTGACGGGAATGAGTTCGAGCCGCTCGTCAGGGGGCACGCGGGGCGTTTCGGCGGTCCGCACGGTCAAAACCACATTCTTCTCGTGCAAAACCTTGTTGTGCTTGAGGTTGTGCATCAGGGCCACCGGGGCGACGTCCGGGTCCGAGGTCAGGAAAATGGCCGTGCCCGGCACCTTATGGGGCGCCCTGGCCTTCAGCATCTCGATCAGGTCCACCAGGGGCACCGAATCTCGGCGGGTTTTCTCGGTAAGGATCTGGCTGCCGCGCACCCAGGTCGACATAACCAAAAAGAGGACGGCGCCGATCAAGAGCGGGAGCCAGCCGCCTGAAGCGATCTTCAGGCCGTTCGCCGCCAGGAAGACCGTGTCGATGGTGATCAGCGGCGCCACCAGCAGCAGGACCGCCCACAGCTTCCAGCGCCACATGTGCCGCGCGACGATGAAGGCCAGGATCGTGGTCACCAGCATGGTGCCCGTCACCGCCAGGCCGTAGGCATTGGTCAGGTTGTCGGCGTTTTGAAACACCAGCACCAGAACCAGGACGCCCACCATCAGCATGGTGTTGATCTGCGGCAGAAAGATTTGTCCCGACTGGGTCTCTGAGGTCCGCTTCACATCCATGCGCGGGAGGAGTCCCAAGAGAATGCCCTGCTGACTGAGGGAATAGGCGCCTGTGATGACCGCCTGGCTGGCGATGACGGCGGCCATGACGGAAATGACCACAAGGGGAATGCGCATGACCGGCGGGGCCATGACAAAGAACCAGTCGAGGTTCTCGAACGCCCGGTGGTGAACGGCGGCCGAGCCTAGCGTCTTCAGCACAAAGGCGCCTTGGCCAAGATAGTTCAGCGCCAGGCAGGGCAGGGCGAAAAACAGCCAGGACGCCTGGATCGGCCAGCGCCCGAAATGGCCCATATCGGCGTAAAGGGCCTCGGCGCCGGTCACGGTCAGGAACACCGAGCCCAAAACCAGGAAGCCGACCAGACCATGGCGCAGCATGAATTCGACAGCGAAATGGGGACTGAGCGCCAGGAGCACGCCGGGATCGTCCACGATGTGAACGGCCCCGATGGCGCCGATGGCGATGAACCAGATCACCATCACCGGCCCGAACAGTTTGGCGACGCTGGCGGTTCCTCGCGCCTGCACGACGAACAGGCCGACCAGAATGACAAACGAGGCGATGGTGATCTCGTGGGGGGTCACCAAATTGCGGATTTGCGGAATGTCGTGCAGGCCCTGGAAGGCCCCCAGCACTGAAATGGCCGGGGTGATCACAGCGTCGCCGTAGAACAGGGACGCGCCGATCACGCCGAGTAAGAAGACGGCTCTGGTCCGCTTGCCGAGGGCGCGCTGGGCCAGGGCCATCAGCGACAGAACCCCGCCCTCGCCTTTGTTGTCCGCCCGCATCACGAAGAGGACGTATTTGACCGTGACCACGATCAGGAGCGCCCAAATCGCCAGAGAGACCACCCCGAGGACCGCGGGGCGGGTCATGGGATCGCGCATCGCCTGTCCGATCGCTGCATTGAAGGCGTAGAGCGGGCTGGTGCCGATGTCCCCGAAGACGACGCCGACCGAACCGATGGCGAGGCCCCAGAAGGTCTTTCGACTGTGGGCGTGGGGGTGATGGAGCGCAGGGTCCTCGACCACGCCATGCACCTCGGGCTTTACGCAAGCGCCAGGCTTTTCGATCGATAGGCGGGGCGGGTTCGAGGGCGCCTCGTCCGTCGCGGACGGGGTCGCCCCATAGGCCTGGACAGCCATTCAGCTCCTCCGGAGGGCGCGAATGTGGGGCACACCTCGTCAAATGCAAGCGCCGCTAACGGCGTTGCGGCCGGCGCGATACGCCTATTTTCGGCGCCGTACAATCACATCGGCGTCGCAGTCGGCTTTGCAGCGACGGGGCGCCTCATTGAACGGCGTGATATGGGGCCTACTTTGCTGAGTGAACCCGGGTTTGTCTATTTCATGTCCGACAGCCAACGATTCCCCGTCGCCGCCCACGCCCTGGCGTATCTGGCGCACGCCCACGCCTGCGATCCGCAGAGCGCGGTGTCGAGCGGCGAGCTCGCCTTGTCCATGCCGACCAATCCGGTCGTCGTGCGGCGCGTCACCGCGATGCTGGCCAAGGCGGGACTGATCGCCACCCGCGCCGGCGCTTCGGGCGGAGCCTGGCTGACCGCCAAACCGGAGACCATCACCCTGGACCGTGTGCTGCGTGCGGTAAACGGGTGCGCCCATCTCGGCTCCCCGCCGCCGGGCGCGAAAGGCTGTCCGGTGGGGGAGAAGATTCCGGATGCGGTCAGGCTCGCCATCGAAGCGGCGGACCAGGCGGCGGCCGAGCGACTGTCCCAGATCACCGTGGCCGATCTATTGGCCCACGCCGCCGCCAAGGCGGCATGACGCAAGGTCAGGCGTTCCCGCCGGATTAAACGCCAGACCTCAGGCGTCCAGGCGCGCCGGCCGGCCGGCCCCCGCCTCACGGAGCGCCGCGTTGGCGATGGTGAGCTTGGCGAAGGTCCAGCCCCCGCCGCCCCCTTCGATATCGGAGATCACACCCGCCGCCCGCTCCACGGCCGCCCGGCGCGGCTCGATCCAGGTCTCTAAGAGCGCATGGACGTCGCCAAGGCGCCTCGTCCGCCTGGCGGCGACCGATTCGGCGACCGCCCGCGCCCGCGCCAGCTGCTCGTCGAAGAGCTCGACCATCACGCCTCGAAGCGCTTGGCGCTCGTAGGGATCGGACGGCTGAATGGCGCTCGCTGCAGCCCGTAGACGATCGAAGCCGAAAACGCCGCCTGTGGCATGATAAAGCCGGCCGGCCGACACAGGCTCCAGGTCGCACGCCCCCGAGAGGTCTGCGATGCTGACCGCCGCGGTCATCGGGCGCAGGGCCGCCACAGTGGCCGCGACGCCTTCCGGCGCGCCGGCTTCCACGAACCGCCGGGCCCGGTCCGCAGCCGCCTGGCGCTCGAACGGAGACAGGATCGCCGCGCCCTCGGCATGAAGCGCATCCGCGGCCGGCCGGTAGGAATCGATCAGGCCCTCCACCCCAAGGGTCAGCGCAGCCGCGTGACGAGCCAGCCAGAAGGTCTGCCCGCGCAGGACATCAGCGACCTCCTGATACAGCATCACCTGCGCCTGCGCCGGCGCTTTCAGGTCAAGCTGGCTTATCGCGCGCCAGGCGTCGTCCAGCCGCAGACCCTGGCGCGCGGCCTCGAACGCCTTGACCAGAACGGCGGCGTCGCAGGGGACGGCGTGCTTTAGGCGGCCGGAGAACGTCGGTCCGACCATGTCGACCATGGTGTTGGCGACCACTGTCGCGATGATCTCTCGCCGAAGCCGGTGGCTGCGCATCTCGCGCTCGAACCCTCTCAGCGCCGTCGGGAAATAGTCCACGAGGGTCCTTTCAAAATAAGGATCGTCCGGTGCGTCCGAGGCGAGGATCTCGGCGGAGAGCTCGAGCTTGCCATAGGCGGTCAGCACCGCCAGTTCCGGTCGGGTCAGGCCGCGGCCTGATGCGATCAGGTCGGCGACCGCCGCCGCCCGCGGAAGCCCCTCGACCTTGCGATCGAGGCGGCCGCGGGCCTCGAGATCGAGCATGAACCGGCCCTGCACGTCGAGGTCGGCGACCGCGGAGGCCTCCTGAAGCGAGAGTCCGAGGGTCTGGGCGTAGTTGTGCGCGAGGACGTGGGCGGCGACCTCGTCTGTCATCTGCACCAGCAATGCGTCGCGATTGGCCGGCTTGAGGGCGCCGAGGGCCTCGGCCTGATTGGTCAGGATCTTGATATTGACCTCGTGATCGGATGTGTCCACGCCTGCGGCGTTGTCGATCGCGTCGGTGTTGATCCGTCCGCCGCGGCCCTGCGGCCCGCCGGATCGGGCATAGGCGATCCGCCCCGCCTGGGTCAGGCCGAGATTGGCGCCCTCGCCCACCACCTGAGCCCGGAGCTCCGGCCCATCGATGCGGATGGCGTCGTTCGCCTTGTCGCCGACATCGGCATGGCTCTCTGCCGCCGCCTTCACGTAGGTGCCGATCCCGCCGAGATAGAGCAGCTCCACCTCGGCCGTGAGAATGGCGCGCATCACGTCGCTGGGGGCGGTCTCCCCGGGCGCAAGCCCCAAAACGGCGGCCGCCTCCGGGCTTAGGATCACAGTCTTGGCTGCGCGTGGGAAAACGCCGCCCCCCTTGGAGATCTGGGTCAGATCGTAGTCGGCCCAGGAAGAGCGGGGCAGGTCGAACAGGCGCCGGCGCGCCTCCCAGCTCGCCTTGGGATCCGGATCGGGGTCGATGAAGATGTGGCGGTGGTCAAAGGCGGCCACGAGCCGGATCGCCTTTGACAGCAGCATGCCATTGCCGAACACGTCGCCTGACATGTCCCCGACGCCGACACAGGTGAAGGCTTCGGTCTGGATGTCCTTGCCGAGTTCGCGGAAGTGGCGTTTCACCGCCTCCCAAGCGCCGCGGGCGGTTATGCCCATGGCCTTGTGATCGTAGCCGTGGCTTCCCCCGGAGGCGAAGGCGTCGCCGAGCCAGAAACCATAGGCCTCTGCAACGCTGTTGGCGATGTCCGAGAAGCTCGCTGTGCCCTTGTCGGCGGCGACCACCAGGTAGGGGTCGTCCCCCTCGTGGCTGATCACACCGGCCGGACGGATCACCCGGCCGGTCGCATCGAGGTTGTCGGTGATATCCAGCAGGCCCGACAGGAAGATCTTGTAGGCGTCCACCGCTTCGGCGCGGATGGCGTCCTGGGTTCCGCCGCGGGGCAGGCGTTTTGGAAAGAACCCGCCTTTGGCCCCGACGGGGACGATCACCGCGTTTTTCACCTGCTGGGCTTTGACGAGACCCAGCACCTCAGTGCGAAAGTCGTCGCGGCGGTCGGACCAGCGCAGGCCGCCGCGCGCCACCGGACCGAAGCGAAGGTGCACGCCCTCCACGCGCGGCGACCAGACGAAGATCTCGCGGAACGGCTTTGGCGCCGGCAGCGCATCGAGCGCGCGCGAGGCGACCTTGAATGCGATATAGGCCTTGGGCGAGCCATCCGCGCCGGTCTGGTAGAAGTTTGTGCGTTGCATGGCCCGCACGACCAGGGCCAGCCGGCGGAGCGCCCGGTCGTGGTCGAGGCTCTCGACTCCCTGCAGCGCCGCCACGATGCCGGTGAAGATGGCCTCGGCCTGCGCGCTGCGTTGGGCGACATCCGCAGCGATGGCCGGATCGAATTTGGTGCGAAAGAGATCCAGGATCAGCCGAACCACGCCCGGGAAGGCGCTGAGCGCCTGTTCCTGAACCGCCTGCGACGGATCGAGGCCGGACTGCTGGCGATACCGCGCGATCGCGCGCACGAGCGCCGCCTCGCGCCAGGACACCCCGAGCTCCAGCACCAACCGGTTGAAGCCGTCGCTTTCGGTGGCGCCGGTCCAGATGGCCAAGAAGGCGTCCTCGAACGGCGCCTTCACATCGTCGAACACCAGATGCGCGCCGCGTTCATCCTTAAGTTCAAACTCGTGCACCCAGACGCGGGTGCTGGTCCCGTCCACCTCCTGGCGGCGGATCTGGAAGCCGTCTTCGGTGAGCGCCTTAAGGCCCATGCTCTCAAGGATCGGCACCACATCGGCCAGGGGCACGAAGGCGCCGACCCGGTAGAGCTTGATGCGGAACGACAGCGTGGAATCGTCCGCATGGCGATACGCCCGGATCCTGAGGGTCTGTTCGTCGTCTCCCTCGAGCGTTTCGATCACATGAAGGTCAGCCAGGGCGTCTTCGGCGGAGTTTCGGTCCCGATACCCGGCGGGGAAGGCGCCGGCGTAGCGGGTCAAGAGCGCGCCGACGCGGCCGGGCGTTAAACCGCCGCCCCTGGCGGCGGCCTCGAACCGGTCCGACCAGGTGCGGACATGTTCGGCGATTTCCGTCTCGATGCGCCTGGGATCCGGCGTCGGATGATCGCCCGGCGAAACGCCGATGATGAAGTGGAGCCGCGCGAGCGGCTGATCGGACGAGGTCAGATAGACCGCCGACACCCGCCCGCCGTAGGCGTCGGCCAGGATTTTGCCGGCGCGAAGGCGCACATTCTGATCATAGCGATCGCGGGGCACGAACAGCAGGACAGACACGAACCGGTCGAAGGGGTCGGTTCGGGTGAACAGTCGCACCCTCGGCCGGTCCGAAAGATGCAGTATGCCGGTGGCGATATCGAAGAGGTCGCCTTCGTCGATCTGGAACAGCTCATCCCGCGGATAGGTTTCCACGATGCTGCGCAGCCGCTTGCCGTTGTGCGCCGAAGGGTTCAGGGCCGCGCGCCGAAGCACGCTCTCGATTTTGCGTCGAACCAAAGGCAGGCTATGGGCCGGCTCGTCGTAAGCCTCCGCGGTGAAGAGGCCCACAAAGCGGATCTCGCCATAGGCCTGGCCGCTTGCGTCGTATCGCTTGACGCCGATGTAATCCATGTTGGCGCGCCGATGCACCCGGGCGAGGAGGTTGGATTTAGCCACCACCAGGGGCGCGGCGTCCTTGAGATAGGCGGCCAGGCCCGAGGCCAGGACAGCGGGCTCCGAAGCGCGGCGCAGGACCGAGCGGGTCACGTCGCGAAGCACGCCAAGGCCGTCCTCCGCGCGGAATCGAGGCTCCTCTGGCGCATAGGCGCCGTTCGGCAGGCGCGGATACTCATACGTCCGCGCGCCCAGAAACACGAAGCGGTCGCCGGTCAACCACTTGAGGAAGGCGATATAGTCCTCCCGGGGATAGGGGCCTTCGGGCGCAGGGGAGGTCTCAAGCTCGCTCGCCGCCCTCGCCATCAGGTCGAGCATGGCCGAAAAGTCGGCCACTGACGCGGCTACGTCCGCCAGGGTGGACGCCATGCCCTCGAGCAGCGCCTCCCGGCGATCCTCGCCCACGGGCTCCATCATGACGACGATGATCGAGGTGTCGCGCCCGTGGAGGCTGATCACCGGGTGGAACATGGCTTTGACGAGCAAGCCTTCCTCGCCAAGCTCGCTCATGACGCTGTCGACAAGGAAGGGTTTGTCGGTCTGGACCGCGATCAACAGGTCCATCGCCAGGCGCTCGCCCGATACGCTTCGCCCAGGCAGCAGCCTTATGAGCGGCTCCTCCGTGAGGGGCGCCTCGCTCGCCGCGGTCCACGCGGCGGTAAGGTTGGCGATCAGGTCTTCACCGGAGAGCTCAGGCAATTCGTCGGGCCGCCAGTCCGAGATCGCCTGGTCGAGAAAATCATGGGCCGCGACGTCAAGACGTTTACGTCCGAGCGTCCTTGCAAAGCTTCGCTCGAGAGTCTCCCTCTCCGCCTCCGCTGGGTTGCGGATGGTGCTTACGCCGCTCATGGTCGTTTCCGTCGTTTTTCTAACCCTTACGGGCGGTTTTGGCGCAGAGTCATGTCCAAACGCTAACGATCAGTCCAACCGAGCAAATCGCCGGGGGATAATTAAAAGCGCCGCCGACGGCGTTAGCACATCGGCGGCGCGCGGCCCCGCCGCGGGGGAACGGCAGAGCCTTCAGACGACGCGGGGCTCGTGGGGGACGGGGGTCGCGTCGTCGGTCGGAGAGGGTGTCCCGACGCAGTGAAGATAGGCGCGCAAGGCCAGGGACGCCATACCCCGAGGCTGAATTCGCCCGTTCACGGTTCCGTGACGCCCTCAGCCGGCGCCGACCGGCGCGGGCGACGCAGCACAGGCTCATGTTCCGGGGCGCCGTCGCCCGACAGCAGCACGGCGATCCAGCGCGAGCCTTCGAACTGGGACAGGACGATAATGCCGGTGACGGTCAGCGGGGTCGACAGGAACATCCCGGGGATGCCCCAGATCGCGCCCCACAAGGCCAAGGACAACAACACCACCACAGGATCGATGTTCAGGCTGTCGCGCTGCATGCGCGGCTGGATTACGTTTCCGACCACGAACATGATCACTTCAAGCCCGACGAACAGGAACAGGGCCGGCCAGAAGGTTGGGAACTGGACCAACGCGAACAGGGGCGGCAGGACCGTGCCGATGGCGCCGCCGATCACTGGAACATAGACCGCGACGAAGATCAGAAAGGCCCAGAAGGTCGCATTGGGAAGGCCGATGGTGGCCATAAGCCCCCAGGCGCCCGCGGCGATCGCAGCGCCGGTGACGGACTGAATCCAAAGATAGCGTTCGAGGCCGTTTCGGATGCGGACGAAGACGGCGATCGCGTGTGTGCGTTCGTTGGCGTCCGGAAAGAGGGCGTCCACCTTTTTCTCGAAGCCCTGCCGCGATGCGATCAAAAAGCCAAGGTAAATCAGCACCAGGGTCGCGCCGCCGCCGAAGGCTTGCAGGGCGCGAGCGACGTCGCCGATGTATTTTTGAGGATTGATCTGATCGATGATCTGCTGGACCGTCGGCGGCACATGAACGCCAAGGGCGCCGCCGATCTGGGCGATGACGGCGTTGAGCCGCGGCAGGTCCTTGATCATCTCCTGAATGAAACCGGCCGTGTTGTTGACCACCACATAGACCGTGACGCCGAAGCCGAGGGCGGTCAGGAGCAGCGCGACGGGCAAGGCCGCCCATTCCGGCAGAAACGGCGTGCGGGCCAGAAGGCGCGCGAAGCCGTCGACCATCACCATCAAAAACAGGGCGAGCACCAGCGGCGTCAGGATGGCGGCGCCCCAAAGCAGGGCGGCCCCGGCGAGGATCACGGCCACGACGACCAGCGCGTTGCGGGCTGTTCCCGAATTCGTCATCGCCGCCGGTTCCAGATCATGGTGCGACTGTCGGCGCACCGGGCTTTGGGGTCAACGCCTGGCGGGCCCCCGCCGAGCGAACACTTGCAGACATAAAGATATCTTTATATGTTGCCTCAAGTTCATGGCCGGCTGGGGCGGATCCTGGCGTGACGGCCGGCTTTCGGAGTGTAGCCTTGGCCCGTTCGTCCTACATCTTCACCTCGGAAAGTGTGTCCGAGGGGCACCCGGACAAGGTCGCCGACCGCATCTCCGATACGGTCGTTGACGCTTTCCTGAGCGAAGATCCTTACGCCCGGGTCGCTTGCGAGACCCTGGTCACCACCAATCGGATCGTCCTTGCGGGCGAGGTGCGCGCGCCCGACAGCAAAATCGACGACATCATCGGCGGTCTTGAAGACAAGGTGCGCGCCGCGATCCGCGAGATCGGCTATGCGCAGAAGGGGTTCCACTGGCGGCTCGCCGATTTTGCCTGCCACCTGCACGCCCAGTCGGCCGACATCGCCATGGGCGTTGACGCGGCGGGCAATAAGGACGAGGGCGCCGGCGATCAGGGGATTATGTTCGGCTACGCCACGAACGAGACGCCCGAGCTCATGCCGGCGACCCTTCAGTACTCCCATAACATCCTAAAAATCCTCGCCGAGGCCCGCCACTCGGGCGAACGTCCTGAACTCGAACCTGACGCCAAGAGCCAGGTGACGCTGCAGTACGAGAACGGCAGGCCGGTCCGCGCCACCTCGATCGTGCTTTCGACCCAGCATCGCGAAGGCCTCACCCCCGCGGACGTGTCGGACTTGGTGCGGCCTTATATTCTTAAGGTTCTGCCAGACGGCTTTGTGACCGCTGACACCGAATGGCATATCAATCCCACCGGTAATTTCGTCATCGGCGGCCCCGATGGCGACGCGGGCCTGACCGGCCGAAAGATCATCGTCGACACCTATGGCGGCGCGGCGCCTCATGGGGGCGGCGCCTTTTCCGGAAAGGATCCGACCAAGGTCGACCGCTCAGCCGCCTACGCCTGCCGCTATCTGGCCAAGAATGTCGTCGCCGCGGGCCTTGCCGACAAGTGCACGATTCAGATCGGCTACGCCATCGGCGTCTCCAAGCCCCTTTCGTTTTACGTCGACCTGGTCGGCGGCCAGATCGATCCGGAGGCGCTCGAGCGCGCCCTGCCTGAGATGATGGGCGGCTGCACGCCGCGCGCTATCCGCGAACACCTAGGGCTTAACCGGCCGGTTTACGCTCGGACCTCCGCCTACGGCCACTTCGGCCGCACGCCGAGCGAAGACGGCGGCTTTTCTTGGGAGAAGACCGACCTGGTCGATCAGTTGAAGGGCCTGGTCTGACGTCCGAGCGCGGAGCGGGCCCCTGACGCCGACGGTCCCTGACGCCGACGGGATGACCAGGCCGCCGCGAAGGCCTATCTTCCGCGGATGAGCGAGATGATCGACCTTGAACCCGCCGTCGCCGTCATGCCCGTGTCGGTGGAGGCGTCCACGCCGATGCGGGTCTACCTCGTCGATGGATCAGGTTACATCTTCCGCGCCTTCCACGCCCTGCCCCAGTTCTCGCGCAAGTCCGACGGCCTGCCGACCGGCGCGGTGGCGGGCTTTTGCAACATGCTCTGGAAGTTTATCTGCGAGACCAAGGCCGACGGCGCCGTTGCGGGCGCCCCGACCCACCTGGCGGTTATCTTCGACGCGTCCGAACGCACCTTCCGAAACGACCTCTACGCGGAATACAAGGCCCACCGACCGCCTCCGCCCCCGGAACTTGTGCCTCAGTTCCCGTTGGTCAGGGAGGCCACCCGGGCGTTCGGCGTGCCGGCCATAGACCTCGCCGGGTTCGAAGCCGACGACATCATCGCTTCTTACGCGCGCGCGGTCGCGGACGCCGGCGGTGAAGTGGTCGTGGTCTCCTCCGACAAGGATCTCATGCAGCTCGTGAATGAGCAGATTTGCCTGCTCGACCCGGTCAAGAACATCAAGATCTGCCGGTCCGAGGTGATCGAGAAGTTCGGCCTTGGCCCTGAACGGGTGGTCGAGATCCAGGCCCTGGCCGGCGATAGTGTCGACAACGTTCCAGGCGCCCCTGGGATCGGGATCAAAACCGCGGCCCAGCTTCTCACTGAGTTCGGAGATCTCGACACCCTGCTTGAGCGCGCCAGCGAGATCAAGCAGCCCAAAAAGCGCGAGACCCTGATGAATTTCGCCGACCAGGTTCGGCTCTCGCGCGAGCTGGTGCGGCTAAAGGATGACGCGCCCCTGCCCCTGCCTGTGGAGGCCCTGACCGTCAGGGAGCCGGATCCGCAGGTCCTCGCCGCCTTTCTGGAAGCGATGGAGTTCCGCACCCTCGCCCGGCGTGTATCCGAACGGATTTCGGGCGCCCCCGCCCCTGGAGGCGGCGTGATCGCGCGCACGGGCGTCCCAAGACCGGTGCTCGACCAGGGCGCGATCCAGCTGATCGATCCTGAGGCCTATCGCTGTATCACAAGCCTTCCCGAGCTCGACGCATGGATTGCGCGCGCCAGCGCCGCCGGCGTCGTCGCCTTCGATACGGAGACTGACGCCCTGGGCTCGGCCTCTGCGGGGCTATGCGGCGTGTCTTTGGCCATCGCGCCAGGGGAGGCGGCCTATATCCCGGTGGGCCACTGCGCGGCGGACAAACCCCTTGGCGGCCTGGACTTCGGCGATGACCAACGGAGCGGCGGCGGCGATTGGATCCAGGCGCCGCTGGACGGCGTGCTGGCGCGGCTGAAGCCGCTCTTGGAAGACCCGGCCGTCCTCAAGATCGGCCACAACGCCAAGTACGATATCGCCGTCCTGGCCCGCTATGGCGTCACGGTCGCCCCGATCGACGACACCATGCTGATCTCCTACGTCCTCGAGGGCGGCCTGCATGGACATGGGATGGATGAGCTGTCCCAGCTTCACCTCGGTCACACCCCCATTCCGTTCAAGACGGTCGCCGGCGTCGGCCAGAAGCAGATCTCCTTCGCCCAGGTCGAGCTCAAGGCCGCCACCTGTTATGCGGCCGAGGATGCGGATGTGACCCTTCGCCTGTGGCGGACGCTGAAGCCGCGACTGCGTAAAGAGGGTCTGCTCAACGTCTATGAGACCCTCGAGCGCGGCATGCCGGCGGTCTTGGCGGCCATGGAGCTCGAGGGGGTCAAGGTCGACGCCGAGCGCCTGCGCCGGCTCGGGCATGAATTCTCCTTGAAGATGGTCGAGCTCGAAGCGCGCGCGCACGCCCTCGCTGGCCGACCGTTCAACCTCGGCAGCCCAAAGCAGATCGGCGACATCCTCTTCGGCGAGATGGGCCTCTCCGGCGCCAAAAAGACCGCCACCGGCGCCTGGGCCACGGATGTGAAGGTGCTCGAAGACCTGGCCGAACAGGGCCATGCCCTGCCGCGCACCATCGTCGACTGGCGCCAGGTGTCCAAACTCAAGAACACCTATACCGACGCCCTGGTCGCGGCCGTGTCCACGCGCACCCAGCGGGTGCACACCTCCTTCTCCCTGGCGGCCGCCTCCACCGGCCGTCTCGCCTCGAGCGATCCGAATCTACAGAACATCCCGATCCGCACCGAAGAGGGTCGCAAGCTGCGCACCTGCTTCATCGCCGAACAGGGCAACGTGCTGATTTCTGCCGACTATTCCCAGATTGAACTGCGGCTCTTGGCCCACATTGGCGATATTCCACAGCTGAAAACCGCCTTCAGCCACGGCTTGGACATCCACGCCATCACCGCCTCGGAGATCTTCGGCGTGCCGGTCGAGGGCATGCCCAGCGACATCCGTCGCCGGGCCAAGGCGATCAACTTCGGCATCGTCTATGGCATCTCAGCCTTCGGTCTGTCCAACCAGCTCGGCATCGAGCAGGGGGAGGCCGCAGCCTATATCAAGACCTACTTCGAACGCTTTCCCGGAATCAGAGACTACATGGAACGCACCCGGGCCTACGCCCGGGAGACCGGCTTTGTGACCACGCTATTTGGACGCAAGATCCATATCCCGGCGGTTCGCGGCCGCACGCCTGCCGAGCGCAGCTTCGGCGACCGGGCCGCCATCAACGCCCCGATCCAGGGCGCCGCCGCCGACATTATCCGCCGGGCCATGATCCGAATGCCAGCGGCGCTCAAGACCGAGGGGCTAAAGGCGCGTATGCTGCTTCAGGTCCACGACGAACTGGTGTTCGAGACCTCTGAGGCCGAGGCCGAGGCGGTTATGATCATCGCCCGTCGTGTCATGGAGCGCGCCGCCGATCCTGCTGTGGCCCTCTCGGTTCCGCTTGTGGTCGAGGCGCGCGCGGCGAAGAACTGGGATGAGGCGCACTAGCCATGATTGAGCATCAGGCCGAGATTCTCACACCGGACGGGGCGATGAGCACCTTCATCCTCCACCCCGAGCGCAATGGGCCCCATCCGGTGGTCCTGTTCTTTATGGACGCGCCAGGGATCCGCGAAGAGCTACGCGACATGGCCCGACGGATCGCCGCGACCGGTTACTACGTCATGCTGCCCAATCTTTACTACCGATCGGGGGTTCAGGAGCTCGGCGGCTTCATCGGCGATAGTCCGCAGGCGCTCGAAGCCCGCAAGCAGATGTTCAGCCTGATGGCCAGCATCGACATTCCCCAGGTGATGCAGGACGTGGACGCCCTGGTCGGCGTCGCGAAAACGGATCCAGCCGCCGACTCCGCTCGGATCGCCACGCTCGGGTATTGTATGAGCGGTCAGTACGCGCTCAGCGCCGCCGCCCGCTATCCGGACGCGGTCAAGGCGGCCGCCTCAATCTATGGCGTGCGTCTGATGACCGATCGACCTGACAGTCCCCACCTTGCCGCCGCAGCCTCCCGCGCTGAGATTTACATCGCCTGGGCGGAGATCGACGCCTACGCGCCGCTCGACCAGTGCGCGCCCCTGGCGGAGGCGCTGAGCGCGGCCGGCGTCAAGGCGGAGGTCGAGCTCTATCGCGGCGTCGAGCACGGCTTCGCCTTCCCCGGCCGCCCCGCCTACGACAAGGCGGCGGCCGAGCGCCACTGGGAGCGACTGTTTGGCGTGTTCGGCCGCGCTCTGGCGGCCTGAGGCGGATCCGACCTTGCCGCTTTCCGGCGCCATGGTCCCCGTCTGAAGGCGCCTGCGAGCGCCAGAACCGCGGTTCCGACGCTGGGGCCTAAACCCGTCTCAGCACCAAGGCGCCGTTGGTTCCGCCAAACCCAAACGAGTTGGACATGACGGTCTCAAGTCCGGCGCGGTCTTTGCGCTCCATGAGAATAGGCAGGTCCGCGAAGGCCGGATCGAGGTGGTCGATGTGCGCACTCTGCGCAGCGAAGTCCTCTTGCATCATCAGAAGGCAGTAGATCGCCTCTTGCGCCCCGGCCGCGCCGAGCGAGTGGCCGGTGAGCGACTTGGTCGACGAGATCAGAGGCGGCCTGTCGCCGAACACCTCGCGCACGGCGCCCATCTCCTTGAGGTCGCCGACGGGCGTGCCGGTGCCGTGGGGGTTCAGGTAGTCAATCCGTCCGACGTCGCCCTGTCCGTCCATACCCGCCATCGCCAGGCGCATGCAGCGGACCGCCCCCTCGCCTGAGGGCGCCACCATGTCGTGAGCGTCGGCGTTCGCCGCATAGCCGACGATTTCGGCGTAGATTCGGGCGCCGCGCGCCCTGGCGTGTTCGTAGTCCTCAACCACGACGATCCCCGCCCCTCCGGCGATGACGAACCCGTCGCGGTCCCTGTCATACGCTCTGGACGCGACGGAGGGCCGGTCGTTGAACCCGGAGGACATGGCGCCCATGGCGTCGAACAGGACGCTCAGGGTCCAGTCCAGCTCCTCGCAGCCGCCGGCGAACACGACATCCTGCTTGCCGAGGATGATCTGCTCGGCCGCCGCGCCTATGCAGTGGGTCGAGGTCGCGCAGGCGGAGGAGATCGAATAGTTGATCCCGCGGGTTTTGAACCAGGTGGAGAGCACGGCCGAAGGGCCAGAACACATCGCCTTGGGTACGGCGAACGGGCCGACGCGCTTCGGCCCCTTGGTGCGGGTGATGTCCGCAGCATGGACGATGGCGCGCGTTGAGGGCCCGCCGTCGCCGACGATCAGGCCGGTGCGATCGTTCTGAATTTCGGCCGCCGCCAGGCCGGAATCGGCGATGGCCTGCTCCATAGCGATGTGGGCATAGGCCGTGCCGGGGGCGAGAAAGCGAGCGGCGCGCCGGTCGACCAGCGCTTCCCAATCGACCGCTTCATTGTCCTTGCGCGGCGCAGCGTGAACCTGGCAGCGAAAGCCGAGCTCTGCGTATTCCGGCGCTGCGACGACGCCGGACCGCGCGCTTCGGAGCGAGGCCGTCACCTCTGCCGCGCCGGTCCCGATGGACGACACGATTCCGATGCCGGTGATCACCACACGACGCATGGATTGAGCCTACCTCCCGAATTGTTTCTTTTCTGAAACCTAAATGAGGTCCTTGGCGTCGAACAGTCCGACCCGCAAATCGGTTGCGGTGTAGATAGGCTTTCCGTCGGCTTCCATCACCCCGTCGCCGATTCCCATCACGAGTTTGCGGATGATCACCCGCTTCATATCGATAAGATAGGTGACGGTCTTTACGCTCGGACTGACCTGACCGCTGAACTTCACTTCGCCGACCCCGAGGGCCCGGCCGCGCCCCGGAGCGCCGGACCAGCCAAGAAAAAAGCCGACCAGCTGCCACATGGCGTCCAGACCCAGGCACCCCGGCATCACCGGGTCGCCGAAGAAATGGCACAGGAAGAACCATTGCTCAGGGGTGATATCGAGCTCAGCCCTCATGAAGCCCTTGCCGTACTTGCCGCCCTCAGAGGAAATCTGGACAATCCGATCCATCATCAGCATGGGCGGCGCCGGCAGCTGGGCGTTGCCCGGACCGAACATCTCGCCCCGGGCGCAGGCGAGAAGATCCTCGTAGTCAAAAGATGATCGGGTCGAGCGGGTGAGGGTATCCGCCATGCGTTTGGTGTCCTGATCGACGCGGGCGGCGCCTTGCATCACTGCGGTTACACCACGCGCCCTTTGGCCTCAACCGCGACGCAGGATCGGGCCGATCAATGCGGCCTGATCAGGTCGGCTCGGTCGAGGTCGAGCTGCGATGCGGGGATGATCATGGCGGTTGGATATTTCGCCTTCAGCTTATCGGCGAACAGTTTGGCGTCGCCGACGATGATCAGGCTGAGCCTGGACGGGTCGACCAGGCGCGACGCTGCGGCCTGGACCTCGGCGGGCGTGACCGCTGAGGTCTTGGCGGTGAACCGCCCAATCTCGTCCAGGGGAACGCCGAAGATGGCGTAGTCGGTCAGCACGCTCGCCAGACCCGCTGAGGTTTCGATATCCCGGCCAAAGCCTCCGATCAGGGCGGCCTTGCGCGGCTCGAGCTCTGCGGTCGCGATCGGGTCCGCGCTGAGTTTCTTGGTCTCTTCGATCATAAGATCCGCCACCTCGACCGCGCTCTCGTTCTTGGTCTGGGCCGAAGCGGTGAAGATGCCTGCGAAACGGCGCTCGTCCACCCGGCTGCCCGCCCCATAAGACAGACCGCGCTTGACCCGGACCTCGAGGTTCAGCCGCGAGGAGTAGCCGCCGCCAAGAACGCCGTTGGCCACCTCGACTTTATAGTAGTCGGGGTCGGATCGTTCGATCGAACGCCCTGTGATCACGACGGCGGCCTGTCCCGACCCCGGCAGGTCGACAACAAGGACGCGGGGAAGGGCGGCGGCGGCCAATGCGGTTGGCGCCGGCGCTAAGGGGCCGCTGGCGGCCCACCCGCCAAAGGTCTTTTCGGCGAGAGCGAACGCCTGCTCGGGCGCGATGTCGCCGGTGATCACCAGAACGGCGCCGTCCGGGCGAAAGGCGCGCTTGTAGACGCCGACCAGATCCTCTCGTGTCAGACTTTTGACCGACGCTGGCGTTCCGCCGGCGACCGCGCCATAGCGGCCGTCGCCGAACACAAGGCGGGGCTCCACCATCCCTGCAATGCTGCCGGGCTGCTGCATCGCAACCTGGAGCTGATTGAGCTTCTGGGCCCGTTTGCGCTCGAGCTCCCCGGTCGAAAGCGTCGGTCGCTCGACCACATCGGCCATGATCGGCAGGGTATGGGCGAATTCCTTCGACAGGACCGTCAAGACGACCCGCGACTGGTCATATCCGGCCACAGCGCCGATCGAGCCCCCGGCCGCTTCGATCGCCGAAGCGATCTGATCGGCGCTACGCTCTCCAGCCCCCTCGGTCATGAGGGAGGTCAGCATGGCGCTGGTCCCTGCCTTGGGATCGGCGGCGGCGCCGGACGGGACCGTGAGTTCAGCGCTGACCAGAGGCGCAGCCCGCGTGCGCGCCACGATCACACGAAGGCCGTTGGCCAAACGCCGCTCCTCCATGATCGGCGCGGCCACCGCGAGCGGGGCGGAGGGTCTGGGTTCCTCATGCGGCAGGCTCGCCGGCGCCGGGGGTTGAGCCGCCCCCCCCGCCAGGGGCGATCCGATCGCGTCCAGCTCTGCGTCCTCATTGGCGACGAGCGCGCCTTTGGGGCGCGCGGTTTCGGCGCGATAGCGAACCGTGACCCGCCGGTTCACCGGAAGATAGGCGCGCACGACGCGCATGATGTCGGCTGGCGTCACGGCCAGGGCCGCGGCGATGTCGGTGTTGGCCCGCGCCGGATCGCCTTCAAGGACTGTGGATTCGCCGAGTTCGACGCCGCGGCCCAGGACCGTCTCACGGCCTTGCAGTTCACCCGCCAGAAGCTGATTTTTGGCGCGCGAGAGTTCCGCGGCGCTCACGGGCTTGGTTCTTAACCGGGCAAGCTCGCTGAGGATCGCCGTCTCACCCTCGTTCGGATCGTGGCCCTCGCTCATGACGGCGCCGACGTAGAACAGGCCTGGCTGTTGGTTTTGGCCAGGGTCGGAGAATACCTCTTGGGCGATTTGGCTCTTATAGACCATGTCCCGATAAAGCCGGGACGACTTGCCGGTCGTCAGGATCGCATCGAGCACCTTGAGCGGCGCCTGGTCAGGGCTGGCGGCGTCGGGGATCAGCCAGGTCATGGCCACGGCAGGAAGCGGCACCGTGGGCCCATAGGTGTCGACGCTCCGCGCCCGGGTGCGCGCAGGCTCCTTGACGGTGACGCGCGGCAGCGGGGCGGACGGGTTCTGGATCTCACCGAAATCCTGGTCGACCTCCCGGTCGAGGGCGGCCTGGTCGAAGTTGCCGACGATCACGAGGGTGGCGTTGTCGGGCCGATAATAGGTGTCGTGAAAATTCTTGACGTCGGCCAGGGTCGCCGCATCGAGATCGGCGATCGAGCCGATGCTCGGGCGCTTATAGGGGTGCACCGTGTAGGAATTGATCGGGATGCTGAGGCGGAAGAACCGCCCGTAAGGGTCGGCCAGGACGCGCTGGCGCAGCTCTTCTTTGACCACATCGCGTTCAGAGGCGAAATTGGCCTGATCGACCGACAGAGCGCTCATGCGCTCAGCTTCGGCCCAGAGCAGCACCTTGAGGTGATTGGCGGGGATCAGCTCGTAGTAGTCGGTGAAGTCGTCGGCGGTTGAGGCGTTGTTCTCCCCGCCCACATCCTCGGTGATGCGGTCCATGTGTTCGGCCGGCATGTCCCGGGTCGCCTTGAACATCATGTGCTCGAACAGATGGGCGAACCCGGACCGGCCCTTGGGGTCGTCCTTTGCGCCCACCCCGTACCAGACCTGAACGGTCACATTGGGCGTGGTCTTGTCGAGGGCGCTCAGCACCCGCAGGCCGTTGCTCAGCCGCCGCATCTTGAACGGAATGGGCGCCACGGGCGCGGAGGGGGCGAGGCCGGCCGCGGCGTGGGGCGATCCTGCGGCGACGGCGAGGGGCGCAAGGCTTACACACGCGAAAAGCACGAGGACGGCGGTGGTCGGCTTGCAGATCATGGGCGGGCTTCCGGAACTTAGGGGCGGGACTGTTAGCACGGGCGATCCCTCGACCGTTTCTAAACTTTCGGTCATGCGGCCGACAGGTCGCGGCCTGGCGAAGCGGCCACCATAAGTCCCCGCGCCGATCAGAGCGCCATCGCCCTCAAGGACCCCAACATGAAGACATTCATCCCTTGGATCGCCTGCGCCGCCCTGGCCCTGGCCGCGCCGGCCTTCGCCTTCACCACCGCCACAGCGCCCGCCGACAAGACCGCCATGGCCCATGGGCCGGCCGCCGCCAAGGGGCCGTCCACGACCGAGGCCAAGACCCCCGAGGGCAAGGCCTGCTCCGCGAAGGCCGACGCTCAGAACCTCCATGGCGCCGCCCGCAAGGCGTTCCGCTCCAAATGCAAGCAAGCCGCCAAGGGCGCGCCGTCCAAGGCCTAGGATCCGAAGGCGAGCCTGACGGTTACGCAGGCTCCGCCCAAGGCGCGCAGCCTCCGATCAGGCCGCGCTGGCCTCCGCGTCCTGGTGAAGCAGGGCGTGGATCGCGTCCGCGTTGCGGGCCAGTCTGAGCTGCTGGCGCATCTCCTCCGAGCGCAACAGGCGCGAAACCCGGGCCAGGGCGCGAAGGTGCTCGGACCCTGCGTGCTCGGGGGCGAAGAGGGCGAACAACAGGTCCACCGGCTGGTCGTCGACGGCGTCGAAGGCCACCGGCGCGTCAAGCCTGACGAACACGGCCCGCATTCGGTCGAGCCCGGCCAGGCGCGCGTGGGGCGCGGCGACGCCGCGGCCTACGCCCGTAGAGCCCTGCGCTTCCCGCTCAACCAAAGCATCGAACACCTCTGAGGCCTTGAACGGGGGAAGGCCGGGTCGGATGAAGGTGCGCGCGGCGATCTCGGCCACGGCGGCCAGCGCCTGGCGTTTGCCGTCGGCGCTCGATCGGTGGGCGATTGCGGAACGATCCAGCCAGTCGCCAATATCCATGTGGGTCTTGCTCCCAGGAGCTGCCAGAGCGCGAGTTAGACCCGGCGAACCGATAAGCCAAGACCGCCCGCGTTTCTGGAGATCACAATTCGTTTATGGACTAAGAATGAGCGACGCTGTGCTCAGCCTTTGGCCACGGACTGGCCGATCGGCCTAACGCGTGTGCGCGCCGGATCGATCCAGCCGATATTCCCATCGCCGCGCCGGTATACAACCGACAGCCCCCCGTGGGCGGCGTTGCGGAACAGGACCACCGGCGCGTCGGACAGGTCGAGCTCCATCACCGCCATGGCCACGGACTGGCTTTTGATCTCCGCCTCGGTTTCGGCGATCACCATCGATGCGGGCGCGCCGCCGGTCTCGGCTGGCTCCGGCCAATCCTCGTCGAAATCCCCCTCCTCATCGGCGCGAAGGACAAGAAGTGAGGCGGTTTCCGCCGGGCCTCGCGGGCCGCCATGGTGGGGGTGGTGGTTCCTGAGACGGCGCTTGTAGCGCCGGATGCGGGTTTCGAGCTTGTCCAGGGCGGCGGAGAAGGCTGAATGGGCGTCGCCGCCTTGGGCGCTGGAGGCGAGCTGCTGACCTGTGGCCAGGCGCACCAGGATGTCGACGCAGACCCCGAACCGGTCTTTCGCCACCACCACCTCAGCCTCGCCGCCCCTGTCGAAGTATTTTCCGACGCCGGCGTTGAGCTCCTCGGTGATCCGCGTTCGGAGGGCCTCTCCTGTCTCCATCTGTTTGCCAGAAACCTGGACGTTGAGAGAGGTAGAGGAGGATTTGGCCATGGATGCGCCCTCCAAGGGGCTGTTGGTCGCGTTCGCCGGAGCCATTGCGTTCCACCTGAGCAAAAGTGTCAAGACCGCGGGTGCAGCGTCCTTGCGGCCCCCGTCTTCCCACCAACGCCCTGGGTATGGCGAGGTTCATCACCCCGCCGCGTCAGAGGGGGTGGATCCTGCGGTCAGCAGGCCTGTTTGAACGCGCGCTTGCGGTCGAGCGAGGAGGGAATGCGCAGGGCTTCGCGATACTTGGCTACGGTACGGCGTGCGATATCGATCCCGGTTTCCTTGAGGATCTCCACAATCCGGTCGTCCGAGAGAACATCCTCCCCCGCCCGCTCGCTATCGATCAGGGTTTTGATCCTGTGGCGGACCGCTTCGGCCGAGTGGGCGGCGCCGCCGTCTGAGGACGCGATTGAGGAGGTAAAGAAGAATTTCAGTTCGAACACGCCGCGAGGCGTGGACATGTACTTGTTGGAGGTCACGCGACTGACGGTCGATTCGTGCATGCCGATGGCGTCTGCGACAGTCTTCAGATTGAGAGGCCTGAGGTGCTCGACCCCAAAGGCCAGAAAGGCGTCCTGCTGACGGACAATCTCCGAGGAGACCTTCAAGATGGTCTTGGCGCGTTGGTCCAGGCTCTTCACTAGCCAGTTGGCCGAGGCCAGGCAGTCCGCCACGAAAACCTTCTCCTGCTCGGAGCGCGCGCCTCGCGCGACGTTGGCGTGATAGCGCTGGTCGACCAGCAGCCGCGGAAGGGTCTCGCTGTTGAGCTCGACCCTCCAGCCTCCGAGCTTATCCTCCCGGACGTAAACGTCAGGGATCACTGAAGCGGCGGGCTCGCCGCCGAACGCCGCGCCAGGCCGCGGCGTCAGGGCGCGGAGCTCGCCGATCATCTCGCGCAGGTCCTCGTCGTCGACCCCGCAGGCGCGCTTCAATCCCGCCATGTCCCGCTTGGCGAGAAGCTCGAGATTGTTCAAAAGGGCGTCCATGGCCGGGTCGCAGCGATCGATCTCCTGAAGCTGAAGACGCAGGCATTCCGGCACATCCCGGGCGAAGACGCCCGTCGGCTCAAACCCCTGGCATCGCTTCAGCACCGCCTCGACCAAGGCCTCGCTACAGCCCAGGCGTTCGGCGACCTCGAGCGTGGAGGTGCGAAGATAACCGCCGTCGTCCACCGCCCCGATCAAGGCGAAGGCCACCGCGCGTTCGGCCGGGTTGAACCCGCAAATCGCCGACTGATCCTCAAGGAACTCCGCGAGGGTTTTCTCGCGCGTCAGCGCGCCCTCGAACCCTTCGCCATCGGTGTCGAACGAACCGGAGCGGCTGGCCTTGGACCAGTCTAAAGACCCGCCCGCCTCGCCGTCGGTCGAGCCCTGGGTCGCAACCTGGGCGGCGTCGCCGGCGTCGCCCGTGGCCCGGTCGCCCGGGGCGGCGTCGGCATAGAGGTCGTCATGGCGCGCGTCGAGGTCGGCTTCGGCGGCTCCGCCGGGCGCGTCGTCAAAGCGGTCAGAGACGGGGTCCGCCTCGGTCGCGCGCTCGGGTTGACGAGCATCTTCGCGTTCATCGCGGGCGAGCAGGGGGTTCTTCTCGAGCTCGGCGTCGACAAACGCCTCGAGTTCAAGATTAGAGAGTTGCAGCAGCTTGATGGCCTGCTGCAACTGCGGCGTAATGACCAGAGACTGGCCCTGCCGAAGCTCGAGACGTGCACCGAGCGCCACTTGCGCCCCCTTTGGCCTGTTTCTTGCTGCACCCTAGTCGCCGAACCTCAGCGATCGGTTAATGGCGCGGCCGCGCCGCGCCTGCGTTCAGCAAAGACCCTTCAGCCGGTAGAGCGCATCGAGGGCCTCACGCGGGGAGAGGCCGTCAGGATCGATCGCCGCCAGCGCCTTCTCAAGCCTGGACGGGGCGCTGGGCGCGGGGTCGGCCTTCGTCATCGCCGCAAACAGCGGTAGGTCCGTAAGGCGGCTCGGCGAGCCTGGCTCCTTCTCGAGGCGTTCCAGCACCGCCGTCGCCCGCGCCACCACGCCGGGCGGGACCCCCGCCAGCCTGGCCACCTGGACGCCGTAGGAGCGATCCGCGGCGCCGGCGCCCGCTTCGTGCAGAAACACGAGCTCGCCGTTCCATTCCCTAACCTTCATCGACAGGTTGCTGACGTAGGCGAGCCGGTCCTCGAGCCTGGCCAGCTCATGATAGTGGGTGGCGAACAAAGCCCGGCAGCGATTGGAGTCGTGAAGCGCCTCTGCACAGGCCCAGGCGATCGCCAGCCCATCGTAGGTCGCCGTGCCCCGGCCGATCTCATCCAGCACCACCAACGAGCGGGGCGTCGCCTGGGTCAGGATGGCGGCGGTCTCCACCATCTCCATCATGAAGGTCGAGCGGCCGCGCGCGAGATCATCCCCGGCGCCGACGCGGCTGAACAACCGGTCGACCACGCCCATGGTGAGACGCTGGGCCGGGACGAAGGAGCCGGCCTGGGCGAGAACGGCGAGCAGGGCGTTCTGGCGCAGGAAGGTCGATTTGCCGGCCATGTTCGGCCCGGTCACCATAGAAAGCCGCGCCGCCGTAGCGCCTGAGCCGTCGAGGCGGCAATCATTCGGGGTGAATGGATCGCCGCCGCGCTTCACCGCAGCTTCAACAACCGGATGGCGCGCGCCCTCGGCATGGAAGACTAGACTATCGTCCACCTCGGGTCGCACCGCCCCTACATCCACGGCCCAATCCGCCAAGGCGGCGGCCACATCGAAGGCGGCCAGGGCGTCCGCGGCGGCCATGAGAGGCTCGGAGAGCGCGCAGGCGGCGCTGCGAAAGGTTTCCAGGGTCTCGAGCTCCATGGCCAAGACCCGGTCGCCGGCCTGCGCGATCTTGGCGTCGAGATCGGCCAGCTCGACCGTGGTGAAGCGCGCCTGGGTCGCCAGGGTCTGGCGGTGGATGAAGACGGCGTTGAGGGGCGGCTGCATAAGGATGTCCGCCTTGGACGAGGCGAGCTCGACAAAATAGCCCAGGACCGCATTGTGGCGCACTCTGAGGGGCAGGCCGCTCTCGGTTTGCAGCCGCTGTTCCAGGGCTGCGATCACCCGGCGGCTGTCGTCGCGCAACTGGCGCGCCTGGTCGAGTTCTGGCCGGAACCCCCGGGCGACAAACCCGCCGTCGCGGGCCTGAGCCGGCAGGTCCTGCTCCAGACCATGGACCAGCTGGTCGAGGAGGGATCCGGTCTCCGGCGTCAGGGCCAATCCCTGAAGGGCGGCGGCGATCTCAGCCGGCGCGGGATCGATCGGCCAGGCGCCCCCCGCATAGAGGGCGCACACGCCCTGACCGGCGAGAAGCCCGGCCCGGAGCGCTCCGAGATCCCGCGGGCTGCCGCGTCCGAGGGCCAGCCTTGAGAGCGCGCGGGCCATGTCCGCCCCCTGGCGCAGGCGGCTGCGGACATCCTCCCTGAGGGCCGGCCGGTCGACGAAATGCGCCACAGCGTCGAGCCGCGCGCGAATGGCGAGGGTGTTCACGAGCGGCCGGGCCAACCGGTCCGCGAGGCGCCGGGCGCCGGGCGAAGTCACGGTGCGATCGACACAGGCGAGCAAGGAGCCCTCGCGCCCGCCCGACTGGTTGCGCTCGATCTCCAGCGACGCGCGGGTGGCCGGGTCGATGGTCATGGTGTCCGAGGCCAGAGCCCGACGCGGCGGTCGCAACAGGGGGAGTTTGCCGGCCTGGGTGGTCTCCAGGTGCGCTGCGATCAGACCCAGGGCTGAGATCTCCGCAGGCTCAAAGACGCCGAAGCCATCGAGGGTCTTGACCCCATAGAGCCGCTCGATCCTCGCCCTTGCGGCGCCGACTTCGGCCAGGGCCGCCGGCGCAGGCTGCACGAGGGCGCCGGACGCCTTCAGCGCCGCAGCGACCACCTCGTCAGCGAAGAGGCGGTCGGGGGCCAAGAGCTCGGACGGCCGCAGGGAGGCCAGGGCGGCGGCGAGCTCGCCCCGCTCCATCACAAGGGAGTCCACCGCGCCTGTGGAAAGCTCAACCGAGGCGAGCCCCGCCCGCCCGCCGCGCACCGCGATGGCGGCCAGACGGTTGGCGCCGCGCGCGTCCAGAAGGCCGTCCTCGGTCAAGGTGCCGGGTGTGACCACCCGTACAATGCCCCGTCGGACGATGGCTTTGGAGCCGCGCTTGCGCGCCTCCGCCGGATCCTCCATCTGCTCGCAGACCGCCACGCGGAAGCCGGCGCGGATCAGCTTGGCCAGATAAGCTTCCGCCGCATGAACCGGCACGCCGGCCATGGGAATATCTTCCCCGGCGTGCTTGCCCCTGTAGGTAAGGGCGATGCCGAGGGCTTCGGCGGCCTTTCTGGCGTCCTCGAAGAAGAGCTCATAGAAGTCGCCCATCCGGAAGAAGACCAGGGCCTCAGGCTGCTGCGCCTTGGCGGCGAAAAACTGCGCCATCACGGGGGTCGCGCCCGCTGGGTCTGGCGCGGGCGGCGACGGGTCGAGGGGGCCTGCAGCGGCGGTCATGGGTCTTGGTTAACCTGCTGCGGGAGTAGGGCAAAGCCGGCCGCGCGCCCCTCCACAGCTTTCATGGCGTCGAGCGTGTGTTGCGTTTTTGTTCTTGGGCTTTATGGTGTTCCGGTCAAGGGAGGATCCCATGGTCGACACGCTGACCTTCTATACCAACCCCATGTCGCGCGGTCAGATCGTCCGCTGGATGCTCGAGGAGATCGGCGCGCCCTACGAGACCGAAATCCTCGACTACGCGTCAACCATGAAGCAGATGCCGTATCTGGCGATCAATCCCATGGGCAAGGTGCCGGCGATCCGGCACGGGGATGCGGTGGTGACCGAATGCGCCGCGATCTGCGCCTACCTCGCAGACGCCTTTCCCGAGGCCGGCCTCGCCCCGCCGCCGACCAGTCGGGCGCGGGCGCCCTATTACCGCTGGCTTTTCTTCGCGGCAGGCTGTGTCGAAGCGGCGACCAACAACCGAGCCGCAGGGTTTATCCCGTCGGACCAGCAAAGGCGGATGTTCGGCTATGGATCCTACGAACAGACCCTCGACGCCCTCGAAGGCGCGGTGTCCGAGGTGGATTATCTCGCCGGCGGGGCGTTCAGCGCTGCGGATGTTTACGTCGGCTCGCAACTCGGCTTTGGCCTGACCTTTGGGACGATCGAAAAGCGGCCGGCCTTTGAGGTTTATCTGGCGCGCCTTGCCGATCGGCCGGCCTACCGGCGCGCCCGCGCGATCGACGGCAAGCTGATCGCCGAGATGCAGAAGGCGTGACCCTCGCCCGCCCTGACCCGTCGGCAGGATGGTTCGAGGGTCGTGAACACGTCTTGCCGGTCCGGGTCTATTACGAGGACACCGATTTTACGGGCGTTGTCTATCACGCGAACTATGTGCGCTATTTCGAGCGTGGCCGCTCCGATTTTCTGCGTCTCGCCGGGGTCGGGCACGCGGACCTGCTTGACCGCGAAGATCCCGCCGCCTTCGTCGTGACGCGCCTCGCCATCGATTTCAAGCGGCCCGGCAGGATTGACGACGCCCTCCTGGTGCGCACCGCCTACGACGTGTTCAAGGGACCGAGGCTTGAAGTGTCCCAGACCCTGCTCCGCGGCGAGGAGGTCCTGGCCAGAGCCGAGGTCCACGCCGCCTGCATCCATCTCGACGGCCGCCCGCGTAAACCGCCGGCCGTCCTTGGCGCGGCCTTGGCGGGCCTTCTTCTGGCCTGATCCGCACGAAAGGACTGCGCCCTTGCGCCTCTGCAGAAACGCCGAACGGCGAGCCCTTGGCTCCGGGCGCGCCCGGGCCTGAGGCCCAGCGCGCCGCGCTAGTGCTGGCTTTCCGGGGTCGTCACCACAAGGCCGTCCAGGGCCTCGCTCACCTTGATCTGGCAGGACAGGCGAGAATTGGCCTTAACGCCCTCGGCGAAGTCCAGCATGGACTCTTCCATGGCTGAAACGGCTCCGGTCTTCTCCATCCAGGCCTCGTCCACATAGACATGGCAGGTGGCGCAAGCGCAGGCGCCGCCGCAGTCGGCGTCGATGCCAGGAACATTGTTCTTCACCGCGCCTTCCATGACGGTCAGCCCAGGCTTCACATCGATGGTGCGCGATGAGCCGTCGTGGGCGATGTAGGTGATCTTTGCCATGGGTTGGGGCGTCTCTCGTTCGGGACGCGGCTCAGGCCGCGACCTCCTTCATGGAAACCGACATATCGCGAAGTTTGTCCGGCGCAACGGCTTTCCTTTGGCCGATGAGCAGACGCCCGGCCATGAAGGCCTGCGGCGCGTTCACGGCCTCGACGGCCTGCAGACGGTTTTCGGCGTCAAGATGGAAGACCGCGAAGCTGGCGGCGGCGATATCGCCGCGGATGATGGTCTGCACCGCGTCGAAGGCGAGGCCGGCGATCTGCAGTTTAAGGTCGTACTGGTCTGACCAGAACCAGGGAACCTCTCCGGCCGGCGCCGGGCGGGCGACAATCGCCGCCGCCGCCTGCTTGGCCTGCTCAAGCGCGTTTGGAACGCTCTCCAGCCTGTGCATACGCCCGCCATAGATCGGCATGGGCCGACGCGTGCAGTCGCCGATGGCGAACACCTTTGGATCGGAGGTGCGCGCGTTGAGATCGACCACGATCCCATCATTGCAATGAAGTCCAGCGTCCGCGGCCAGTTCCTGGTTGGGAACCGCGCCGACCCCGACCAGAAAGGCGTCAGCCTCCACCAGGCTGTCGCCGCCGAGCTTAACGGCCGCTGCGCGGCCGTCGGCGCCGATGACGCCATCGACGCCCGCGCCAAGGATGAAGTGAACCCCTCGGGCCTGGTGATAGTCCTGGAAGAAGGTGGAAAGCGCAGGGCAGGCGACGCGCGCTAATACGCGCGGCTCCCGTTCGATCACGACCGCCTCCGCCCCGAGCGCCCGCGCTGAGGCGGCCGCCTCCAGCCCGATATAGCCGGCGCCGATCACCGCCAGCCGCTTGCCGGGACCAAGCGCCGTTTTCAAAAGCTCCGCATCGGCCGCCGTGCGCAGAACCAGGACACCGGCAAGATCGAGGCCTGGCAGGGGCGCCCGCCGGGCCCGCGCGCCGGTCGCCAGGATCAGGGTTTCATAAGGGGCGACATCGCCATCGCCGAGCACCACAGCACGGCCGTCGCGGTCGATCCTATCGACCCGCGCGTTCAGGCGCAGGCCGATCGCGTTCTCAGCGTAGAAGCTTTCAGGACGCAGCATGAGGGCTTCGGCGTCCGCCTCGCCCTTCAACCAGGCCTTCGATAGGGGCGGGCGCTGGTAGGGCGCCAGGGGCTCCTCGCCGATCAGGGTGATAGAGCCGTCATAGCCATACTGACGCAGGAAGGCGGCGGCGGACCCGCCGGCATGCCCCGCGCCTACGATCACCACGCCCGCTTGCGACACTCCGCCCCTCCGCCCCCCTTAAATGACGCAGGCGTCACTTTTGGGCAAGCCCCTTCGCTCCAGCGCCTTAGCGCATAGGCGCCGCATCCGCCATGGCCTAAAGGGGACCGATGAGCGAGCTTCATCTGTCAGACCAGGGGGCGACCGAACGGCTTGGCCGGGCTGTGGCGGCCAGAGTGCGCGTCGGCGAGGCGGTCTGTCTCTACGGCCCCCTCGGCGCCGGCAAGTCGACCTTGGCCCGCGCCCTGATCCGGACCCTCGCCGACGCGGCCGAGGCGGTGCCGAGCCCGACCTTCACCCTGGTCCAGACCTACCAAGGCGCGGATTTCCCGGTCGCGCATTTCGACCTTTACCGCCTGAACCGCCCCGAAGAGGTCGACGAGATCGGTCTCGACGACGCCCTGAGCGCCGGCGCGGTGGTGATCGAATGGCCAGAGCGGCTGGGCCAAAGCTTGCCACCCGACCGGCTGGCGATCCACCTTGCCCCTGGCGAGGCGGAGGGCGCACGCACAGCGCGGACCCAAGGCTTCGGCGCCTGGAGCGGAAGGGACCGGTTTGACCAAGGGTGAGCCCCAGGAGGAGACGCGCGAGGCTCTGCGGGTCGCCTTTCTCCAGACCAACGCCTACGGCGACGCCCGACGCCAGGTCATGGGCGGCGACGCGTCGACACGCGCCTACGAACGACTTTATCTGGCCGACGGGTCCACCCGGGTATTTATGGACCAACCGCCGGCGCTGGAGACCGCCGTCGCCCCTCCGGAGGCGACGCCTGAAGAACGCCGCGCTATGGGCTACAACGCCCTGACGCGCCTGGCCGGCGGCCGGGTCGACGCCTTCGTCGCCGTGGCCGCCTATCTGAGATCCCGCGGCCTTTCGGCTCCGCGCATCGACGCGTTCGACGCCCAGCAGGGGTTCGCTGTGATCGAGGATCTCGGGGATGGTCTGTTCGCCCGGCTGATCGAACAGGGAGAGGACCCCTTGCCGCTTTATGAAGCTGCGACCGACCTCCAGGCCGCCCTGCATGCTGAGCCTGCGCCGGCGGTTCTTGAGACACAAGGAGCGCACTGGCCCCTTTCGACCTACGATGATCTCGCCCTTCGGACCTACACCGAGATGTTTCTCGACTGGTGGCCAAGGTATGCCGGCCTGCCGCCTTTGCCGGCGCAGGCGGCCGACGAGTGGGAGGCGCTGACCGCGCCGATCCGCAGGCGGGGCGAAGCGGGCGCCTCGGTCTTTGCTCATCGCGACTTCCATGCCGAGAACCTGCTTTGGCTGCCGGACCGCACCGGCCTCGCCCGGGTCGGCCTCCTGGATTTCCAGGACGCGGTGCGCGCCCACCCCGCGTGGGATCTCTTGCACCTATTGCAGGACGCCCGCCGTGATGTCTCCCCTGAGCTCGAGGCCGCCATGCTCGAGCGTTATCTCGCCGCGCGGCCGCAGGTGAATCGCGACGACTTCCTCTCGGCGTATCGGGCCCTAGCGACCCTGAACGCCGCCCGCATTCTTGGTCCGATCTTCGCCCGCCAGGTGGTCGCCTTCGGCAAGCAGCGCTACATCGCCTTCATGCCGCGCACCTGGGGCTATCTTGAGCGCAATCTCGCCCATCCAGACCTGGAGCCCCTCAAGGCCTGGTTCGACCGCTGGCTTCCGCCCGAAACCCGTCCGCGGACCTCAAGCTTATGACCGGCGTTCCCGAAACGGCCATGGTTCTGGCCGCCGGGCTCGGCACGCGGATGCAGCCCCTTACCCTTGATCGGCCCAAAGCCCTGATTGAAGTGGGCGGCCGCCCCCTCATCGACCACATCCTGGACCGGCTCCTCCAGGCGGGCGTCAAACGGGCCGTGGTCAATGTCCACGCCTTCGCCGACGCCTTGATCGATCACCTTGCCCGGCGCGCCTCGCCGCTCATCGTGATCGCCGATGAACGGGATCACAACGCTCCGCTCGAGACGGGCGGCGGGATCAAGGCCGCGCGCGACCGCCTCGGCGAAACGCCGATCCTCGTCGCCAACATCGACAGCGTCTGGATCGAGGACGGGGAACCTCCGGCCGGCGCAATCCAAAGGCTATGCCAAGGGTTCGATCCGGAGAGCCAGGCTGCGCGCCTTCTGTTGGCGCGGATGGAGCGAAGCTCGGGGTTCTCCGGCCCGGGTGATTTTTTTTTGGATGAGCACGATCGTCTTGTCCCGCGCCGCGCCAGCGGCGCGCCCACCGCGCCCCTCAACTACATGGGCGTGCACGTCCTCGACCCCCGTCCCGTCTATAATTGCCGAGAGACCGCCTTCGGCCTCTTCCCCCTCTGGGCGCAATGGGCGGCGTCCGGGCGGCTGTCGGGGGAGGTTATGGAAGGCGACTGGATGCACGTCGGCGATCCTGAAGCCCTCGCCGCGGCCGAGGCGCGGCTGGTCCGATGACCCAAGGCGGGGTGTTCGAGGGACCGGGGCCGCGCTGGTTCTCCATCGACGGGCATCGTCCCTTCCTCGCCGATCTTGCGGCCGTCCTCTATGCGGCCCTAGAGAAGGACGCTCGCGCCGGCCTGTCTGAAGCTGTGGTCCTGGTCCCGACCCGGCGCGCCGCTCGGGCCCTCGCGGAGGCCTTCGTCGGCGCGGGCGGGGGCCGCCCGGTGCTCCTGCCGAGGATCCTGGCCCTCGGGGACCTGGAGGAGGGCGAGCCGCCGTTCGAACCCGGCGATCTATCCCTGGACCTGGCGCCGGCCGTAAGCCCGATGCGGCGGCGGTTTGAGCTGGCGCGCCTGATCCTCGACCATGCTGAGGGTTTCGCGCCCGCCCTCAGCGCCCAGAGCGCCCTGCATCTTGCTGATGCGCTCGCGGACGTCCTGGATTCCGTCGCCATCGAAGAGGCCGAACTTCCGCAAGATCCTCGCCGCCTGCTCGAAGGGGAGTTTGCGGAGCACTGGCAAGTGTCGGCGGCCGCCTTGCGGGTCGCGACCGAGCTCTGGCCCGCCCGGTTGCGGGCGCTGGGTCTTATGGATGTGGCCGCCCGGCGAACCGCGCTTTTGCAGGCTTTGGCGATGCAGTGGCGCGCCGCCCCTCCCGACCGACCCCTGATCGCCGCCGGATCCACAGGCTCGGCGCCCGCGACCGCCCGCCTGCTCACCGTGATCGCCGAGGCGCCGAGGGGCCTTGTGGTTCTGCCGGGCCTGGATCGCGATCTTGCCGAAAGCGCCTGGGCCGAGGTCGGCGACGATCATCCCCAGGGCGCCCTGCGCCGACTTCTGCGCGCCGCAGGCCGGAGTCGGAGCGAGGTTGAGGCCTGGCCGGCGTTCGATAGCCCGCGCGACGCCCAGCGCGGGCGCGCCCGGCGGCGGGTGGTCAACGAGGCCCTAAGACCGGCCGAGGCGACCCGCGACTGGCGCGCTGAGATCGACGCCCTCAGGGCCGAGGCCGACGCCGGGGCCGGAGATCCCGTTGCAGACGGCCTCAGCGGGCTTTTCCTGATCGAGGCCCGCGCCGAAGAGGAGGCGGCCGCCTCGATCGCCCTGATCATGCGCGAGGCGCTCGAGACGCCGGGACGGACCGCAGCCCTCATTACACCCGATCAGACCCTGGCCCGCCGGGTCTCAGCCCGACTGGGCCGGTGGGGCATAGACGCGGACACCTCTGCGGGCCGGCCCCTGGCGCAGACCCCGGTCGGGACCCTTTTGGGGCTGGCCTGTGACGCTGTGGCGCGTGAGTTCGACCCGCCGACCCTCCTCGCGCTTCTGAAACATCCCCTTGTCGGCCTCGCGGATGGCCATGCGCGGGCGCTGAGCACCCTCGAGCGCCGAGGTCTGCGTGGCCCGAGCCCGGGCGGCTGGACCGGGCTTTTGGCCCGGCTCGAGGGGGATCGCGATCGCCGTACCGCTGAAGACACGACAGCTTACGACAGCGCCCTCGCCCTCGCCCAGGCCCTGCAGGCGGCGCTCTTGCCCCTGGCGAAGGCCTTTGAGGCGGGTCCGGCGGCGCCCGCCCAGGCGAGCGAGGGGTTGGCGCGCGCTGTTGAAGCCCTTGCGCCGGCCGCCTGGAGCGGCCAGACGGGCGAGGCGGCGTCCAGCCTGCTGGCCGAGCTGATCAGCGACGCGGCGATTCTGCCGCCGCTGACGGCCTGCGCCTTCGCCGAGCTCATCGGAGCGGTGCTTGAGGGAGCGAAGGTTCGCCGCGGCGGAGGCCTGCATCCAAGGCTGCAGATCCTCGGCGCGATCGAGGCGCGGCTCGTGCGCGCCGACCTTTTGATCCTGGCCGGCCTCGAGGAGGGTGTCTGGCCGCGCCTGCCGACGGTGGATCCCTTCTTCTCGCGGCCCATGCGCAAGGCCCTTGGCCTGCCGCCGCCCGAGCGGCGCATCGGACTGGCCGCTCACGACTTCGCCCAGGCGGCGTCCGCGCCGGAGGTGGCGCTCGTGGCCTGCGACCGGCGCGGGGGCCAGCCGGCGGTGCGCTCGCGCTGGCTCTGGCGCCTGAAGACCCTGGCGCGCGGCGCCCGCGTCGCTCTGCCGGGCAGGCCGGAGATCCTCGACTGGGCGCGCCTGATCGATGCGCCGCTCGATCCTGTCCCGGCTGCGCTGAAGTCTGCGCCCCGTCCTGCGCCCAAGCCCCCCCTCGAGGCGCGGCCGGACCGAATGCCGGTCACCCGCATTGAGACCTGGGTGCGCGATCCCTACGCCGTCTACGCCCGCGAGATCCTCGGTCTTCGCGTGCTCGACCCTCCGGACATGACCCTGGACGCCCGCGCCCGGGGCACGGCGATCCACCGCGCCTTCCAGAGTTTTGCAGACGCCCATGCGCAAGGCGCCCCTGCCGATGCGGCGGCGGTGTTCGAGGGTCTCTTAATCGAGGCCCTTCACAGCGCCGGCCTGTCCCCATCGGCCATGGCCCGCGAGCGGGCGCTGGCGCGCCGCCTCGCCGTGTGGGCTTCAGACTTCGAAGCGCGTCGTCGCCCGGCCGGGCGACGGTTTTTGATCGAACGCGAGGGCAGGCTTGAGATCGTCGTCGAGGGCCGTCCGTTTACAGTAACCGCCAAGGCCGACCGAATCGAAATCGACGGCGCCCTCGCCCACGTGCTCGACTTCAAGACCGGCTCCGCGCCCAGCCGCAAGCAGATCGAACGCGGGTTCGCGCCTCAGCTTACCCTGACGGCGGCCATCCTGATGGGCGGAGGGTTCGAGGGCGTCTCTGGCGTCGAGGCGGGCGAGCTGATCTATGTGCGGGTCACCGGTCGCCGGGTCCCCGGCGAAGAACAGCGTCCCCTTCCCCTCGAGGCGTCCGGTGAGCAGGCGCGGCGGGCGATCGAGGGTCTCGCCGCGCGCGTGGCGCGGTTTCGCGACCCGGACCAAGCGTATCGGTCCTGGGCCGCGCCCCAGTTCATCAGCGATCGCGGCATTGGCGACTATGACCATCTCGCCCGCGTGTTCGAGTGGTACGTCGCCGGCTCGGGCGATGAGAGCGCTGACCCGTGAGCGCGCCGCATCCTCAGACCCTTGCGGCCGACCCGGGAACCTCGGCCTTTGTCACCGCCAACGCCGGCTCGGGCAAGACCTCGACCCTCGTCAACCGGGTCGCGCGTCTTTTGATCCGTCGGGTCGACCCCCAGGCTATCCTTTGCGTCACCTACACCAAGGCGGCGGCTGCGGAGATGCAGCGGCGCCTGTTCGACACGCTTGGAGACTGGGCCGTCGCCGATGACGCGGCGTTGCGCCAGGCCCTGGACGACCTCGGCGAGGCGCCGGGGGACCTCTCGGACGCCCGCACCCTGTTCGCCAAAGCCCTGGAGACCCCGGGCGGCCTTAAGATCCAGACCCTGCACGCCTTCTGCGAGGCCCTGCTGCGGCGCTTTCCCCTTGAGGCGGGCGTCGCGCCTGGATTCTCCGTCCTCGACGATGAAGCGGCGGCGGAGGTCTCCGCCCGCGCCCGCGCCAGCCTTGCAGAAATCACCCTGGCGCGCCCGGACCACTGGATCGCCGCCGCATACGACCATTTCGCCGTCGAGCTGCCCCTCGATGGCTTTGAGGGCCTGTTCACGACCTTTGAAAGCGAGCGAGAGGCGATCAAGGCCTACATCGCCCGATGCGGCGACTTCGACGACGCCGTCGCTGATGTCTGGCGCGCCTGTGATCTCGACGGGCCGACACCCCTTGAGACGCTGCGCGCGGAGGCCCTCGCCGGCTGCGACTGGAACGCCTGGCGGGCCGCCGCGTCGGCCCTGGCCGAGGGCGGTAAGCAGGATCAGGCCATGGCCGCGCGCCTGGCTGACGCCATCGCGTGCGCCGAAGACCATCCGGATCGCTTCGAGCTGTGCTGGAGCGCCTTCTCCAAGGCCGACGGCGAGCCCAAGGCCGAGCGGAGCCTTTATACCCAAGGCGTGCCTGACCACGCCAAGGCCTGGCTGAGCCGCGAGCAAGCCCGGCTTCACCGGGCGCTCGGCCGGCTGCGCTCGGCGCGCGTGGCGTCCGCCACCGTCCAGGCGCTAACCTTGGCCTATGCCTATGTGGAGCGTTACGAGCATGAGAAGGCCGCTCGGGGCGCCCTTGATTTCCCCGACCTGATCGAGCGAACGCGCATGCTCCTCACCGAACGCGCGAGCGCGGCCTGGGTGCTCTACAAGCTGGACGGCGGCATCGACCATGTCCTGCTTGACGAGGCTCAGGACACCGCCCCCGAGCAGTGGGACATCCTTGAGGCTCTGACCGGGGATTTCTTCACCGGCGCCGGATTGCCGAGGGCGCGAACGCTCGACCGCACGGTCTTTGCGGTCGGCGATGAGAAGCAGTCGATCTACTCTTTTCAGGGCGCAAGGCCCGAACAGCTCAGCGCCCAGACCGCCGCCTACAAGGCCAGGGCCAAAGGGGTGGAACGACCGTTCGTCGAACCGTCCCTCATAGAAAGCTGGCGTTCAACCCCCGAGGTCCTGAGGTTCGTGGATTCGGTGTTCGCCGATCCTAGTTTTCGCTCTGCGGTGCCCGCCCCAAGCGGTCAGGCTGAGCTCGCCCACGTCGCCCGCCGGCCCGCGGGCGCGGGCGGCGTCGATCTTTGGCCGATCGAGACGGAGGCGAAGACCGAGCCGCCCGACGCCTGGGATCCGGTCGACGCCGATCCGCCCGACGGCGCGCGCAAGCGGCTGGCCCGCAAGGTTGCGGCGGAGGTGGCGCGCATCATTCGCGAGGACGCGGTGATGGGGAAAGGCGAGCAGCCTAGGGCCGCTGCGCCGGGCGATGTTTTGATCCTGGTGCGCAAGCGCGACGCCGTATTCGAGGAGGTCATCCGCGCCCTCAAGCAGGCCAGGGTGCCGGTCGCGGGCGCCGACAAGCTGACGCTCCGCGACCATATCGTGTTTCAGGATGTTCTGGCCCTGATCCGTGTGTGCCTGTTCCCGAGCGACGACCTCAGGCTCGCGGCTTTGCTGCGAAGCCCGTTCTGCTCGATCGACGAAGAGGGGCTTTTCGATCTTGCCTACGGCCGGGAGGGATCCTTGTGGGCGACCCTCGGCCGAAGAGCGGGCGAACGGTCCGACTGGGACCAGGCTCTGGGCTTTCTGGCCTGGTCGCAGGATCAAGCGAAGGCCTGCACGCCCTTCGCCTTCCTTGGCCGGCTCCTGTCTCATCTCGATGCGGACGGCCGCTCGATGCGTCAGCGGATCCTGACCCGCCTCGGCCGTGAAGCGGAGGACGTCCTCGACGAACTCCTGGCCGAGGCGCTCAAGGCTGAAGGGCGCGGCGTCTATGACCTTGAGCGTTTCGCCGCGGCCCTCGAGCACAGCGACATCAAGGTCAAGCGCGAGCTTGAGACCGGCGGCGGCGAGGTGCGGGTCATGACTGTCCACGGGGCCAAGGGCCTTGAGGCGCCGATTGTCATTCTCCCCGAAACCGCCGGAGCGCCGCCCAAGCCGGGCGGACCCTTGCTGCGCACAGCCAGCGGCGGGTTCTTGTTCGCCCCGCGCAAGGCCGAGGACTGCCCCGCGTCGGCGGCGGCCCGGGCCTTTGAGGCCGAGCGCCAGGCCGACGAGGCCCTGCGCCTGCTTTATGTAGCCCTGACCCGGGCGCGGGACCGGGTGATTGTCGCTGGGCGGTTGGCCGGCAACGCCAAGGGCGCGGCCCCGGACCCGGCCTCCTGGTACGCCCGGATCGCCGCCGCCTTCGATCGCCCCGAGATCGCCGCAGCGTCTCGGATGGTCGGCGCCGTCAGGCGTTTCGGCTCAGATCCCGCGCCGGCGCCGGATGTCAGCCCAGCCCGAGGCGCGCGTTCGGCGCCGGGGTGGATGGGCCGCCCGCCGCCGCTAGAGCCGCCGTCCGCCCGCTTCGCCGCGCCCTCCACCCTCGCCGATGCCGAGCGGGGGCCCTCGCCCTCGCCCCTGGCCCGCAGCCATGGCCTCGGCCGGTTTCGGCGGGGGGCGCTGATTCACCGGCTGCTTGAGGTTCTGCCTGATCTTGAGCCCGAGGACTGGTCAGAGGGCGCGCGCCGCCTCCTCGCCAAGGCGGGCGATCTTAACGAGGATCAGCGCGCCGAGATGGCGGCCGCGGCCCTGGCGGTGCTCAGGGATGAACGGTTCGCCGAGGTCTTCGGTCCAGGATCGATCGCGGAGGCGGCGCTCGCTGGCGGCGCCCCGAGCCTGCCTTCGGACCTTCTCATTTCCGGCCGCATTGATCGGATGACGATCACACCCGATCGGGTGCTCGTGGTCGATTTCAAAACCAATCGCCCCGCGCCCCTGCGGGTCGAGGACGCCGACCGGAGCTATGTGGTGCAGATGGCGGTCTATGTCGCTGTGCTCCGCGCCCTTTATCCTGGCCGCCGGGTGGAGGCGGCCCTTGTGTGGACCGACGGCCCGAAACTGATGCCCATCCCAGAATTCTTAATTGATCAGACCTTGGCGGACCTTTTGAGCGAGCGTTGATCCAGAGCCGTGAACGACTAAGTTAGCGCACTAAAGCGCGGCCCGTGCGATACTCGTGGGATGGCCGCATGGCCTTATCGGGCTTGGAGGAATGCGATGACGACCGTGAAGGTCACTGACGAAAGCTTCGAGGCTGACGTCCTGAAGGCCTCGGGCCCGGTGCTGGTGGATTTCTGGGCGGAGTGGTGCGGTCCATGCAAGCAGATTGCTCCTGCGCTGGACCAGATCTCCGAGGAGCTCGGCGGCAAGGTGACCGTGGCGAAAATCAACATCGACGAGAACCAGATGACCCCGAGCCGTTACGGCGTGCGCGGCATCCCGACGATGATGCTGTTCAAGGACGGGCAGATGGCTTCGATGACCGTGGGCGCCATGCCGAAGTCCAAGATTCTCGAATGGCTCGGCGAAGCGGGCGTCAGCTCAGCAAAGCGGGCCTGATCGTCCGTCAAGGCCGAAGGCGCCGCGCGCGATGACGCGCGCCCCCGCTCTAACGGGCCCGATCAGCCGAGGGGCGTGACCACACCCTCTTGGACGGGGTTTATGCAGGCGTCGTCGCCGAGCGCGCCCGTGTCAACACGCGCCCGGGGCCGGTTTGCTCACCGGAGGCCTTGGGCGCGTGATCCACAGCGGCGTGCGCACGAGACGGATTGGGGGGATGATGGCCGGGTGGCGGAGGTGGGCCGTTTGGGGCGGCGTGGCGGTTTTTGGCCTTGCGGGTCTTGCGGGGTTGGCGATCGGCGAGGCGCTTTACCTTCGTAACCAGGCCGGACGCGGGATAGACGCGGCGCAAGCGATCCACAACGACGCTGGCGTCGACGAGCGCGGCTATGTGAAGATCGGCGGGGTGATGCAATGGATCACGATCCGCGGCCGCGACCGAAATAACCCCGTCCTTCTGGTCCTTCACGGGGGCCCTGGGGGCAGCGCGGAGGCCGAGAGCTGGTATTTTCGCGCCGGTTGGGAGGACTACTTCACGGTTGTGCAATGGGATCAGCGCGGCGCGGGCAAAACCTACGCGGCCAATGACCCCGCCAAGGTCGCCCCAACCCTCTCTTTCGAGCGGATGGTCGCAGACGCGTCCGAGGTTGTCGACCACCTGCGCCGGCGCCTTCACCGGGACCGGATCATCGTTGTCGGTCATTCGTGGGGTTCGCTTTTGGGGTTAACCCTCGCGAAACGTCGTCCTGACGCCCTCGCGGCCTATGTCGGCATGGGACAGGTCATCGACATGCCCGACAACGAGAAGGCCAGCTATCATTCGGTGCTGGCGCAAGCGCGGGCTATTGGCGACGCACAGGCGGTAAAGGAGCTCGAGGCGATCGCGCCCTATCCTCCGGCGGGGCCGCCGCCGATCAACAAGCTCATCGTCGAACGCAAGTGGGTCGCCAAGCTTGGCGATATATGGGGCGGTGTAGACGGCGACCCGGAGCTCCCGATCTCCATCCTATCGCCAGACGGCGGCCTCGCCGACCTTCTGTCCCCGGCGGCGGAGTACAGCACCAATCACCTCTTGGCCGAGCTGTTCACGCAGATCGACATGCGCAAGAACGGCGTCGACTATCAGGTCCCGATCTTCTTTTTCGCAGGCTCGCGCGACCTTGGGGCGCCGGCCGCGGTCGCCAAGGCCTATTTCGACACGATCAAGGCCCCGGCCAAGGCCTTCTTGACCTTCCCGGGCGCCGGCCATTTCGTGATGATGGAGCGTCCGGGCGCGACGCTCGTCCACCTCGTGACCGATGTGCGGCCCTTTGCAATCAACGCGTCGGCCAAAGCCGCGCGCGGCGGCTGAGCGGGGTGCAGCTGGCGCGTCGCCAGGCCGGGTCATTCGCAGGACCGTTCACGGCGCCGCGGCGATGAAGGCGCGGATGACGCGCTCGGTCTCCTGAGGATCGCGCACCTCGATACAGTCCACGCCCGTGGAGCGCGCCGGATGGTCGTTGCCCCCGGGGAAGAGGGCGTCGCCCACGAACAGCATCCGGGCGATAGGAATGCCGAGCACTTCTTTCAGCTTGCGGATGCCGTAGGCCTTGTCGATACCCGGACGGGTTATGTCGATCGAGGTCGCCCCGCCGAGGGTCACCGAAAAGTGCGGCAGCATCGGATCCAGCAGGGCCTTGATGGTCTTGCGCTTGGCGAAGTCCGGGTCCCAGGTCTTCTTCGCCTCAAGCGGCGCCGCCTGGCCGAGGGCCGAGAGGGTGATCTGACTGCCGCGATCCTCGATCAACTCGCCCCAGTGTTTCTGGGGCCGAAAGCCTGATTGGTCGAACGCCTTATTGAGCGCCGAGAGGATGGTATGTTTTTCTGCGGGGGTGAAGTCCTCCGCGTAGATCTGGCGCCAATCGCCATCGTACGCCAAAAACCGTGTCCCTGTGGTCGGCAGCATCGACAGGTTCTTCAACCGATCGTCGGTCGGCAGGTAGGGCAGGAGCTGTTTTTGGAATTGCGCCCAGGTCCCGCCCGAGATGATGGCGATGCGCGCAACCGTGAGCAGCCTTCCTAAGAGCTGACCCATGCCGGCTCCGAGCGGCGCTTTGCTCTTGGCCAGGGTCCCGTCGAGATCAAAGACGACAAGCTGTTTCACGGACGATCCGGTATGGCGATTTCGAGAACGGTGGTCTCGGCGGTGGGTCTGATCTCGCAACGGCCGACCGATGCGGGCAGAATCACGACGCCGCCTTGGACCAGGGGGTGGTCTTCGCCCCCATGCTTGATCACGGCGGAGCCTTGGATGCACACCAGAACCCGCGGCTCGTCAGGGGCGCCGACCTCGAACGGGCGAGCGGATCGGATGCGGTCAAGACGAAAATGGGCGTTGTCGAACACCCGCTCCCGGAGCGCCGCGCCGTCGTCAAGGACGCTCGGCCGGGTCGGCTGGATCGCGCCCTGTTCGAAGTTCACGCACGCCAGAGCTTTATCCACCTGGAGCGCACGGGGTTCTCGGGTCTTAGGATCGATGTGGTTCCAGTCGTAAAGACGGAAGGTGGTGTCGCTGTTCTCCTGCACTTCGAACACCATGACCCCGTCCCCCAGGGCGTGAACTGTCCCGGCCTCGATCAGAACCGCCTGTCCCACCTCGGGTCGAAAGCTCGCGAGGCGCTCATCCACCGTGTCCTGGCTGAGGCGCTTCAACGCCTCAGCGTCCGTGTGCGGTTTTAGCCCGGCGTAGATCCGCCCGTTTGCATCGGCCTCGAGCACCACCCAGGCTTCGGTCTTGCCGCTGTCGCCCTCGGGAATCAAATCGGTCTGATCATCGCGCGGGTGAACCTGAACCGACAGCATCTGCTCCACATCGAGGAATTTCAGCAGCAGCGGGAAGCGATCGAACCGCCCTTGGAAGCGTCCAAGCAGGGCCTTGGGCGCATCGCGCATCAACGCCTTCAAGGTCTGCCCTTCCAGGGGACCGCGCGCCACGACGCTTGGGTGGTCGTCTCTGTCGCTGAGGATCCAGGCCTCTCCGATCGTGTTGCTCGCGTCCCCCGGCAAGGCCCTGTCCATCCAGCGTCCCAGCCGCCGGCCGCCCCAAAGCCGGTACTGAAAGATTGGATCAAAGCTCAGAGGATAGAGGTCGGCCATGTCGTCACATCCCCGCCGCAGCGCTATCGCAAAACACCACCAGCGACCCGCTGGGATTGATCCGCGCCGCCGGCAGGCTCTGATCGCCCGCGGTCAGCCGCTGCAGGATCTCCCGCTTGGCGGCGCCGCTCACCAGAAAGACCGTATGGCGGCTGCTTTCGAGGGCCGGATAGGTCAGGGTGATCCGCGCCTCGGCCTTGGCGCCGATGACCGGAGCGACCCAGCGTGTGCGCTCCTTGAGCACCGCCGTGCCTGGAAACAGAGAGGCCGTATGGCCGTCCTCGCCAAGGCCGAGGAGGGTGACGTCGAACAAGGGCCGGGCGGGGTCCAGACGATCTGACCCGTGAAACGCTTTGAGGATCGCTTCGTAGGCCTGCGCCGCCGTTTCGGGCGAGAGGCCCTCGGTCGGGACGGCGTGGACGTTGGCCCCGGGGATCTCGATCCGGTCCAGGAGGGCCTCGCGCACCATGCGATAATTGCTAAGGGGGTCGTCTGACGGCACGAACCGCTCGTCGCCGAAAAACAGATGGGTGGTTCGCCACGGAAAGCGGTCGCAAAACCGCGGGTCGGCGAGGCGTTCGTAGAGGGTCTTGGGCGTCGACCCGCCGGAAAGACAGACGCTGAACGGGTCGCCTTTTGTGAAGGCCAACTGGATCAGCCAGTCGGCGAGGCGATCGGCCATCATGTCGGCGTCGCTCACCACCTGGACCTGGATCGATCGCGGCGGGGTCATTGCCCGCATCCGTCGCGGATCGCGGTGATCGCGGCCGCATAGTCTGCGGCGCCGAAGATGGCGCTTCCGGCGACGATCGCGCTGGCTCCAGCCTCGATGCTTTCGCGGGCGTGGCGACAGTCCTGCCCGCCGTCGACTTCGATGACCGGTCCAAGGCCTCGGGCCTCGCACAGGGCTTTGAGGGCGGCGACTTTCGGCAGCATCTCGCGAAGAAAGGCCTGACCGCCAAACCCGGGGTTTACGGTCATGACCAGCACCACGTCGCAAAGATGCAGAACATATTGAACCTGCTCAATCGGCGTGGCTGGATCCAGCACGACGCCGGCCTTCTTGCCGAGGTCGCGGATCCGGCTCAGCACCCGATGAAGGTGTATGGTCGATCCGGGTTCCGCCTGGACCAGGAGGTGATCAGCGCCGGCGTCGGCGAACTCGACCAGGAAACGCTCCGGCTCGACGATCATCAGGTGAACGTTGAGCGGTTTTCGGGTCGCCTTGCGCACCGCCTTCAGGACGAGGGGGCCGAAGCTGATGCTCGGCACAAACCGCCCGTCCATGACATCCACGTGGATCCAGTCCGCGCCAGCGGCGTCCACCGCCCGAACCTCCTCCGCAAGGCGCCCGAAATCGGCCGACAGGATAGACGGGGCGACGATGATCCCACCGGACGTCATGAGACCGCTTTGCCCGCATGGATGTCCATGGCCGTTCGCAGCATGTTGAGGGCCTCCGCCCGGGGACGCTGGAACGAGTTGCGCCCGATGATCGAGCCGAACCCGCCGCCGTCGTGAATGGCGCGGAACTCGTCGAAAAGAGCCGCGTCGTCGAAGATCGCCGACCCGCCGGAGAAGATGACGATGCGCCGTCCGTCGAAGGCGCTTTGCACCACATGGCGAACCCGCTCAGCCTGAGTGGCGATCGGAATATTCTCAGCGTCATAGACCTTGCGCGCCGCGGCCTTCTCGACGTGGGCGGTCGGCAGCTTGACCTTGATGATGTGCGCGCCGAGCTGAGCGGCGATTTGCGCCGCGTAGGCGATCACGTCGATGGCGGTTTCGCCGGCCTCGCTGAGGCCCGACCCGCGCGGGTAGGCCCAGATCACCATGACAAGGCCATAGCGCTTAGCCTCTTCAGCGATCGCGCGGGCCCGTTCAAACATCCGATACTGGTGCGCCGAGCCCGGATAGATGGTGAAACCCACAGCGCAGCAGCCGAGCCTCAGGGCGTCCCTTACCGAGGCTGTGGTCGCCTGATCGGGATCGGGCTCCTCGAGAAGGCTGTCTGCGTCGTTGGTCTTGAGGATCAAGGGGATTTCGCCGGCGAATTCGCGCGCGCCCGCCTCGATGAATCCCAGCGGCGCGGCATAGGCGTTGCATCCCGCCTCGATCGCCAGACCAAAGTGATAGCGCGGATCATAGGCCGCCGGATTTCCTGCGAACGAGCGGGCCGGCCCATGTTCAAAGCCCTGGTCGACGGGCAGGATGACGAGCTTGCCGGTGCCGCCGAGGCGCCCGTGATTGAGAAGCCTGGCGAGGTTGGCGAGCGTGCCCGGGCTGTCCGCGCCGTACCAGCTCAGGATCTCTTTGACGCGTTCGCTCATGCTGTCGCTCCTGTCCTGGCGGACAACACGAACCGCTCCACCGCCTTGGCGAAGCCGTCGTTTTCGTTGCTGTCGGTCACCGCCGTGGCCTGAGCTTTCACCGCGTCCGCCGCGTTGCCCATGGCGATGGAAAAGCCGCTCTTGAGGAACATCAGAACGTCGTTGGGCATGTCGCCTATGGTGGCGATTTGGGCGGGCTCGAGCCCAAGTCGCCGGGCCAGGGTGGCGACCACACAGCCTTTGGTCGCCAAAGGATGGGTGACATCCAGGAAATAGGGGGCCGAGCGGGTTGCGCTCACCGCCTCGCCGAGCTCTGACGGCGCCGCCTTCTCGCAGGCCGCCATCACAGCTTCGTCGTCCGACACCCCGACGATTTTGATCGCCCGATCGAGGACGGCGTCGGAGAAATCCTGCGCCATCTCAGGCCCGAACGACAGAATCCAGGCCTCGCGCGCGACGTGCGGCGCGAGGGGATTGCGCACGAACCAGGTGTCTGCGTCATAGACCCATACATCCGCGCCGAGGCGTTTGAACATCTCAACGGTCTTGCGCGCTGCAGCGGGGTCGATCGGATGGGTCTCGATCACCGTAAGATCAGGATTGGCCAAGACGCCTCCGTTGAAGCCCGCGATCGGCAGGGAGAGGCTGAGGGGTTCGACCAGCATGCCGAGCCCGCGCGGCGGCCGCGCAGAGGTTATGGCGAAGCCGACGCCGGCGCCGCGCAGCGCCTTGACGGCGGAGATCGCCCGGGGGGTCAAAAGCTTGTCTCGGGTGACCAGGGTGCCGTCCACATCGCTGATGAGAAGACGAATATCCCGCGGCGGGCTCATACCGTGTCCTTTGGCGTCGCCGCCCGTCCCGAGGGCGGCGGCCGCACCGGCCGCCAGGCGCGGTCCCCGTCCCGGGCGATCAGGGCGTCGGCGTCTTCAGGCCCGTCCTCGCCCGCGGCATAGTTCGGAAACTCGGGGCTTTGCTTGGCCCAGGCGTCGAGGACCGGCTGGATGATCCGCCAGCCGTGTTCGACCATGTCGGCGCGCATGAACAGGGTCGGATCCCCGATCATCACGTCATAGAGCAGGGTTTCGTAGCCGACGTTGGGCTCCTTGGGGAACCAGTCGTCGTAACGAAACTCCATCTTTACGGGGGCGAGCTCAACGACCGGCCCCCGCTTTTTGACCTCGAACTGAAGCGATATACCCTCGTCAGGGGCGATCCGGATCACCAGCCAGTTCGGCGGAAGCTGGTCGACGGGCGTGTCGCGAAACACCGCGTAAGGCGCCTGTTTGAAGCAGATCGCGATCTCGGTCATGCGCGCGGAAAGGTGTTTGCCGGTGCGCAGATAAAACGGCACGCCGCTCCAGCGCCAGTTGTCGATCTCGAGCTTGAGGGCGGCGTAGGTCTCAACCTTGGACGCCTTCGACACGTCTTGCTCGTCACGATAGGCCAGGGTGTGCGGCTGACCGGAGGCGCCCTTGCCGTATTGACCGCGGACGGCCTGGTTGGGATCCGCCGCCGGTATCGCCGCCAGCACATCGGCCTTCTTTTCTCGAACCGAGGCCGCGTCAAAGCTGAGGGGCGGCTCCATTCCCACCAGGGACATCAGGCTGAACAGATGGTTCGGGGTCATATCCCGGAGCGCGCCGGTCTGCTCATAGAAGTCGCCGCGGCCCTCGACCCCCACCGTTTCGGCCGCGGTGATTTGGACATGGTCGATGCGGTCGCGGTTCCAAATCGGTTCGAACAGGCCGTTCGCGAACCGGAAGGCCATGATGCTCTGCACCGTGTCCTTGCCGAGGAAGTGGTCGATGCGGAAGATTTGTTCCTCTCTCAGCACCTTTGAGATGTCGGCGTTCAAGGCCCGCGCTGACGCGAGGTCGTGGCCGAAGGGCTTTTCGATCACCACACGCCGCCAGGCCGTGGGCTTGGCGTCCTGGTTCTCGGGCTGGTCGACCAACCCTGCGGCGCCGAGCTGGTCGACCACAACGCCGAACAATCGGTCTGCGACCGCAAGATAGAAGATCGCATTGCCCCGGGTCTTGTGGGTCTTCTCAGCGGTGTCGAGCGCCGTCTTGAGTTCACCGTAGAGCTCGGGCTGGGTCAGATCGCCCTTGACGAACGCCATCCGCCGAGCAAGTCCGGCCCAGGCCTTCGCGTCGATATGATCGGCGTTGAACGTCCCTGACTTGCTGGCGACCAGGTCCTGCAAGGCGTCGTGCAAACCCTTTCGCCATCCCTCCACATCATCTTCCCCCCGCGCCACGCCGATCAGGGCGAAGTGCTCGGGAAGGACGCCTGAGACGGCGAGGTTATAAAGCGCGGGCGCCACGAGCCGGCGCGCGAGATCGCCGGTGGCGCCGAACAAAACCATGGCGCAAGGATCGGCGGGCTTCAGCGGACGGCCCGCCGCGGCCTTTTGATCAAGCGGCCTGGCGATCGGACGCAGGGCGGTGTCGTCGGCCATGGCTAGCGCGCCGCCGTGGGCGGCGCAGACGCGGCAGCCGGATCCGCTTCGCCGCCCTCATGGCCTTCCACATGCCCGCCGAAGCCGAACCGCATGGCCGAAAGCAGCTTCTCGCCAAAGGTGTGGTCCTGGCGGGAGCGAAACCTTGCGTAAAGCGCGCTGGTCAGCACCTCGGCAGGGACCGCCTCCTCGATCGCGGCCTCCACGGTCCAGCGGCCCTCGCCGCTGTCGTCCACATGGCCCGAGAAATGCGACAGCTCGCGATCCTTGGCCAGCGCCATCGCCGACAGATCGAGAAGCCAGGATGAGACCACACTGCCCCTGCGCCACACCTCGGCGATATCCGGAAGGTTGAGCTCGAACCTTTCGTCATCGGGCAGGTCGCCCGAATTTTTGTTGCGTAGGATGTCGAAGCCTTCGGCGTAGGCCTGCATCAGGCCGTATTCGATGCCGTTGTGAACCATCTTGACGAAGTGGCCCGCGCCCGACGGGCCCGCGTGGATGTAACCCTGCTCGGCACGGGGATCGAGGGCGCCCCGGTCTGGCGTGCGCGGGATATCGCCGAGGCCTGGCGCCAGGGCGCAGAAGATCGGGTCGAGGCGTTTTACAGCCTCCGCTGGGCCGCCGATCATCATGCAATAGCCGCGCTCGACGCCCCAGACGCCGCCGGAGGTGCCGCAGTCGATGTAGTGAAGCCCCTTTTTCGCGAGCGCCTTCGCCCGCCGGATATCGTCTTTATAGAAGGTGTTGCCGCCGTCGATCACGGTGTCGCCCGGCTCGAGCAGGTCCGCGAGAGCGGCGATGATCTCCTCGGTGATTTTTCCGGCCGGAAGCATGGACCATATGGTCCGCGGCGCCTCGAGGGCCTCGACCATGGCTTCGAGAGCGCTGACCGGCCTGGCGCCGGCCTCAGCGAGCGCCTGTCCGGCCTTGGGGTTGGCGTCGTAGACGATGCAGCTGTGGCCGGCCTTCATCAGCCGCCGGGCGATGTTGGCGCCCATGCGGCCTAAACCTACGATCCCGATCTCCATCAGTGGGCTCCGCCGTTCGCGCTGAGGGCCTGCTGAACGGCGCGGGCGAGCTCGGGAAGGCCTTTGTCCACGTCCTTGAGGTGGACGCGCAGGGTCCGTCGACCCCGCTCGTCAAGCACCTCGAGGTCGCCGCGCGCCTGGGCCGCCTTGACCACCCCGAAGGTGTAGCTGTGGCCAGGAATATCGAGATCATGGGCGTCGTCACAGGTGATCTGCAGGAAGACGCCCGTGTTCGGGCCGCCCTTATAGGCCTGGCCGGTGGAGTGCTGAAACCTGGGCCCAAACCCCACGCAGGTGGCGTTATGGGTCTGATCGCGCACGAAGGTCCGCATCTCGCCAAGGGTGTCGATATGGGCCGTGTTGCGCTCCACGTAGGCGAGGAATGCGGCGTAGTCTCCCGCCTTCAGCCTCCCGAAGTGGCTTTTGAGATAGCCGTCGAGGGTGTTGTGGCGGCCGAGCTGGTCTGAATTGCGCCGATCGGCGTAAAGCGCGATGCCGTTTTCCTGATACACAGGCGTTTCGCTCGGCAGGACATGCTGGGTTTCGTAGGCGTCGGTCAGGGCCCTTGTCTTTATCTTGCTCGCCTCCACATCCGGCTGATCGAACGGGTCGATGCCGATGATGGATCCGGCGACCGCGGTGGCGATCTCCCAGCGGAAAAACTCCCGCCCGATGTCCCAGATATCCTTGATTGAGATCCTCACCACGGGATGCCCGGCCTTGGCCAGAGCGTCCACGGCCTGGCGTTGAGCCGGATCGGCTTTGCCCTCGAGCTCGAGGTAGGCGAAGATCCTGTCCGAGCCGTAGCGATCGGGCGTGGTCAAAGGCTCGTCGGCCAGAGGAATAAGTCCCTTGCCGTTCTTGCCGGTGCTTTCGGCCAGGAGCTGCTCGAGCCAGGCGCCGACGTCGGCGATCCCGGGGGAGGCTATGATGGTGACCTTGTCGCGCCCGAGCTTTGCGGCAGAGATCCCGAGCGCCACGCCTAGAGCGACGCCGGGGTTCTCAGCCGGGGGCACGTCCGGCGCGCAGGCGCCGACCATACGCGTGGTCGCCTCAAGCAAGCGCTTGACGTCTATCCCCATGGCTGCGGCCGGAACCAGCCCGAACTTGGAGAGCACCGAGTAGCGGCCGCCGATCGACGGCGCGCCGTAGAAGACGTGAGCGAAGCCGCTGTCTTTGGCGCGCGTCTCCATCGCCGAGCCCGGATCGGTGACCGCAACGAAATGGGCGCCGGCCTTTTCCTTGCCGCAGAGGGCCGAAACCCGCTGGAAGAAGTAGTCGGCGAAGATATTGGGCTCTAGGGTCGAGCCTGATTTGGACTGGACGATGAACAGGGTCGAGTCCATCGTCACTCCAGCTTCGATCGCCGCCACCTGAGCCGGGTCGGTGGAATCCAGCATGTGGAATTTCGGCCAGCCGGGGATCTGACCGAAGGTGTCGCTGAGGACCTCCGGCCCGAGGCTCGATCCCCCCATGCCCATCAGGACGATATCGGTGAAGCCCTTGCGCTTTATCTCGTCTGCGAAGGCCTCAAGGGCATTAACGTCTCCAAGCTCATCCTCGACGATCGTCATCCAGCCGCCCCATTTGTCCTCGTCCGTTGAGGTCCAGAGGGTCTTGTCGCCGGCCCAGAGTCGGCGGATGCGCCCGTCCTTGCGCCAGGCCTCCATTTCGGCGGCGAAGGCGGTCTTGGCGGCGTCGGATCCAGGCTCGATGATCTGGCCAGGCGCGCGCTCTCCGAGCGCGGTGCGGCGGCTCGCGGCTATGGATGCAAACAGCTTGTCGAAGGCGTCCGCGAACTGTTCCACCCCGTCCACCACCAGCGCCCGGGTGATCTCCTCAAGCGAGACGCCGACGTGGCCGAGACCGTCCAGGACCGCGCGGGCGCCGTCCACATCCTTTTCGATCGCGTCCGGCTCGACCACGCCATGATCGCGGAAGGCGTCCATCGTCGCGGGGGGGATGGTGTCGACCGTATCCCTGCCGATCATCGCCTCAACATAAAGGGTGTCCTTGAAGGCGGGGTCCTTGGTCGAGGTTGACGCCCATAAGAGCCTCTGGGTCTGCGCGCCCGCTTTGGCGAGGGCGTCCCAGCGTGGACCCGCGAACAGGGCCTGATAGCGGGTGTAGGCGATCTTGGCGTTCGCGATGGCGGCTTTTCCGCGGAGGGCGTTGGCGGCGGCTTGGTCGGGCGCGCCGTCGAGGGCGCGGTCGACGGCGGTGTCGATCCGGCTGACAAAAAAGCTCGCCACGCTGGCGACCTTCGCGAGGTCGCCGCCCTTGGCCTTCAACGCCTCTAGGCCTGAGATGTAGGCCTCCACCACCGCCTCGTAGGCCTCGATCGAGAACAGGAGGGTTACGTTGATGTTCACCCCCTCGCCGATCAGGCGCTGGACGGCGGGGACGCCTGCGGGCGTGGCCGGGACTTTGACCATCAGATTAGGTCGATCCACGGTCTTCCACAGGTGAAGCGCTTCTTTGATGGTCGCCTCAGTGTCGTTGGCGAGGTAGGGCGAGCACTCGAGACTTACATATCCGTCACGGGCGTAGGTCTCCTCGTAAACCGTGCGCAGCACATCGGCCGCCGCCTTGATGTCGGCGATGGCGAGGTGTTCGTAGATGGCGCTCACGCTATGCGCGCCGTCCTTGAGGAAGGCTTGAATGTCGCTGGCGTACTCGTCGCTATCGCCGATCGCCTTCTGAAAGATCGAGGGGTTTGAGGTGACGCCCTTGAGCCCGTCGTTCTCGATCATCCGTTGCAGCTGGCCCTCCTTGATCAGGCTTCGCTTGAGGTAGTCGAGCCACGGGGCCTGACCGCAGGCGGCGAGCTTTTTAAGGGAATTCACTGGGCGCTCTCCGGGGTCGAGGCTCTGGGCTTTGCAGTCTGTCTTGCGATCTGGTCGCGCGCGGCTTCGAGCACCTTGTCGGGGGCGAAACCGAATTTCTTCAAAAGGTCCTTGATCGGCGCCGAAGACCCAAAGCTGTGCATGCCGATCACCGCCCCGTCCCTGCCGGTGTAGCGATCCCATCCCATGGCGGAGGCCGCCTCCACCGAAACCCGCGCGGTAACGTCAGGGGGCAGCACGCTATCGCGGTAGGCTTGGTCCTGGTGTTCGAACAGCTCCCAGGACGGCATGGACACCACCCGGGCGGCGACGCCTTCAGCCTTGAGGGTCTCGAACACCTCGACACAGAGGGAGACTTCGCTGCCCGTTCCGATCAAGATCACGTCGGGAACGGCGCCGGGTTTGGCGTCCGCCAGCACATAGGCGCCCTTGGCCACGCCCTCCGCGGAGCTATAGCGGGTGCGGTCGAGGGTCGGTACCGCCTGTCGGGTCAGGACGAGCGACACCGGCTGATGCTTCAGCCCGCCGATCACACGCCAGGCCTCCACCACCTCGTTGGCGTCGCCCGGCCTCAGGGTGATCATGCCAGGAACGCTGCGGAGCGACACCAGCTGTTCGATCGGCTGGTGGGTCGGACCATCCTCGCCAAGACCAATGCTGTCGTGGGTGAAGATCCAGATCGCCGGCAGCTCCATCAGAGCGCTGAGCCTCATGGGCGGTTTCATATAGTCCGAGAAGATCAGGAAGGTGGACCCGTAGGCGCGCAGGCCCGACACGGTAAGGCCGTTGCAGATCGAGCCCATCGCGTGCTCACGAATGCCGAAATGAAGATTGCGGCCGCCGTAGGTCTGCGCCTCGAACGACCCTGCGCCATCGAACGTCAGGTTGGTCTTGGTGGAGGGCGACAGGTCGGCCGCGCCCCCGATCATCCAGGGGTAGGTCTTGGCGAGCGCGTTGATCGCCTTGGCGCTGCTGTCCCGGGTGGCCAGGCCCTTCGGGTCGGCCGGGAAACTGGGCAGGTCCTTGTCCCAGCCGAGGGGGAGGTCCCGGTTCAACAATCGCTCAAGATGCTGAGCCTGATCAGGATGGGTGTCGACATAGCGCTTCAGAACCGCGTCCCAGTCGGCCTTGAGGGCCCGGCCGCGCACGCCGATGCCGGCCTGGATGTGCTCGACAACCCCGTCCGGCACGAGAAACTGGGCGTCCTCGGGCCAGCCGTACGCGCGTTTTGCGAGCCTTACCTCCTCTTCGCCAAGCGCTTCGCCGTGGGCTGACGCTGTCCCCTGCTTGTGCGGGGCGCCGTAGCCGATCAGGCTGTCGAGCACGATCAAGGTCGGCGCCTTGGACCCCTTGAACGCCTTCAGGGCTTCAGCGAAACGGACCGTGTCGTTCGCATCCCCGACCCGCTCCACGTTCCAGCCATAGGCCAAAAAGCGCGCAGCGACATCGTCGCTGAATGCGAGATCGGTATGACCCTCGATCGTGATCCGGTTGCTGTCGTAAATCCAGCAGAGGTTGCTCAGCATGAGGTGGCCGGCCACCGATGCGGCTTCGCTCGAGACCCCCTCCATCATGTCGCCATCGCCGCAGAACGCATAGACGTCATAGTCGAACAGCGTGGCGTCGGGCGTGTTGAAATGAGCCGCTAGCCACCGGCCGGCCATCGCCATGCCGACGCTGGCGCCGCAGCCCTGCCCGAGGGGGCCTGTGGTGGTCTCGACACCCGTGGTGACCCCGTATTCGGGATGCCCCGGACATTTGCTGTCGATCTGACGGAACGCCTTGATGTCGTCGAGGGTGACGGCGAGACGGGTCTTGTGCTTGGCGTCTTTCACCCCCGCCAGGTGCAGGAGCGAATAAAGCAGCATGGACGCGTGGCCGTTGGAGAGGACGAAGCGGTCGCGGTTCGGCCATAGGGCGTCTTCGGGGTCATAGCGGAGCACGTCCCGCCAAAGCGTGTAGGCCGCCGGCGCGAGCGCCATGGGCGTGCCCGGGTGTCCTGAGTTCGCCTTCTGGACTGCGTCGATCGACAGGGTCCGAATGGTGTTGATGCAAAGCTGGTCAAGGTCCCAATGTCCTTGGTCCAGAGCGTGGGAGGGACCCGGTTCTGGCGGGGCGTCCGGGCTGCGCCGCGAGGTCTGAGGCGCGCGCGCGTGGGTCTGGGAATCCATACCGTTCACTCCGGAATCGCGCGCGCGCACCCGATGCGCCGGCGAAGACGCGGCGCCCGAAAGCCGGGCGTCGTCGCGTTGCTGGCGGAATGACTGAGATAGGGTTTGGTTTCCCGCGGACCAGCCGTGGGCGCGTTTTTGGCCCTTCGCCCGTCCTGGAGCTCTGCGTCGCCGGCCGGCTTCAGGTGTCGGGACTGTGCGCCGCGCTGGCGATGCAGGCGGCGACGCTCAAGACCGGTTCGCCCCGGCGGCGGGGGCCTGTCGAGGCCCCGGCGACCCGAAGGCCTTTGGCTCCGTCGTGAAAGAACACAAACAGCGCGCAATGGGGCAGTCGATAGGTCCAAAAGGCGCCCTTGCCTTCCGCGCGCTCAACGTCGGGCGCGCCGAGGCGCTCGCGCACCGCTGAAGGTCCGGCGTGGAGCAGTCGGCCGAGGCCGAGGTCGTCCTGGGTCTCCTCTGCGTCAACGGCGGTCTCGCCCGGTCGGGCGCCGGGAGCCCCGAGGAGCGCAACTGCGAGTGCAAGCCAGATCATCGTGCGCATAAAAAAGCGCTAGACGCTGAGGTCCGCCCCATCAAGGCGCGGCGTTAGCGGATTTGGCGAACGCGGCCCGATCCTGTATCCGGGCGCGGGGCGCGCCCGCTCAAAGTGAGATTGAATGACCGCCGACTATGATGTGGTGGCGCTTGGCAACGCCATTGTCGATGTGATCGCCGAGGCCGATGACGCGTTTTTGATCCGCGAAGGCCTGGTCAAGGGCTCCATGGGCCTGATCGACGAGGCGCGGGCCCATGGCCTCTATGGCGCAATGGGCCAGGCGCTTGAGGCCTCCGGCGGCTCTGCGGGCAATACGGTCGCCGGCGTCGCCAGCTTTGGCGGTACCGCGGCCTACATCGGCAAGGTCGCGGATGACGAGCTCGGCGATGTGTTCGCCCACGACATGCGGGCCGGCGGCGTTCACTACGCCACTCAGCCCCTGGCCGCGGGCGCCGCCACCGGGCGCAGCCTGATCAATGTGACGCCGGACGGGGAACGCACCATGTCGACCTTCCTCGGCGCCTCCGTCGCCCTCACCCCCAAGGATGTGGATCCGGCCCTGATCCGGGCCGCCCGGCAGGTCTATCTGGAAGGCTATCTGTTCGACCCCGACGGCGGCCGCGCTGCGTTCGCCGCCGCCGCCGAGATCGCCCGAGACACCGGCGCCCGCGTCTGTATGACCCTTTCGGACGCCTTCGTGGTCGATCGGCATCGCGCGGGCCTGCTCGGCTTCATGGAGGCGGCGGTGGACCTCGTCTTCGCCAATGAGGCGGAGGTCAAAGCCCTGTTCGAGACCGATGATTTCGGCGCCGCAACGGCGGCCCTCGCCGCCAGGGTCAAACTCGCCGCGGTCACCCGCGGGCCGGCGGGCTCGGTGGTGGTCTCCGGCGGCGAGACCCTCCCTGTCGCGGCCGATCCTGTGGCGCGGGTGGTCGACACCACCGGGGCGGGCGACCAGTACGCCGCGGGCTTCCTATTCGGCCTGGCGAGGGGGCGCCCCTTCGTCGACTGCGCGCGTCTTGGCCATCTCGCCGCGGGAGAGGTGATCGGCCATTATGGACCCCGCCCGCAGACATCCCTGAAGGCGCTCGCCAAGGCCAAGGGTCTTTAAGGTGTTCCGATGAACCGCACCGCCGAACTGGTCCGCCAGACCAAGGAAACTGATATCCGGGTCTCGATCGACCTTGACGGAACCGGAGTGACCGAGGTGTCGACAGGCATCGGGTTCTTCGACCACATGCTCGAGGCCTTCGGCCGACATGGCGGCATCGACCTGTCGATCCAGGCTAAAGGCGACCTGCATATCGATCAGCACCACACGGTGGAGGACACCGGGATTGTTCTTGGCCAGGCTGTAGCCAAGGCTCTGCCGGGCTTTAAGGGCGTGCGCCGGTTCGGCCACGCCTACATCCCCATGGACGAGACCCTGAGCCGCTGTGCGCTTGATTTATCGGGCCGCGCCTATCTGATCTGGAAGGTCGAATTTCCGACCGAGAAGGTCGGCGCCTTCGACACTCAGCTCTTTAAGGAGTTTCATCAGGCGTTCGCCATGAACGCGGGCGCCTGTATTCACCTTGAAACCCTTTACGGCGACAATAGCCACCACATCGCCGAGAGCGGCTTTAAGGCGCTGGCGCGAGCGCTGCGCATGGCGGTGGAGATCGACCCCAAGGCCGGCGGCCAGCCGGTCTCGACCAAGGGCGTGCTTTAGGCCGGGCCATCGGATGCAGACGATCGCCCTCATCGACTATGGGTCGGGCAACCTCCGTTCGGCGGAAAAGGCCCTATGGGAGTCCGCGCGCCGCCTCGGAAAGCGGCGGGATATCCGCGCCACCTGCGATCCTGATTTTATCGCTCGCGCCGACCGGCTCGTATTGCCGGGCGTCGGCGCTTTCGCAGCCTGCATGCGCGCCCTGACGGCGCGCGTCGGGGTGATCGAGGCCATGGGCGAGGCTGTAAGGCGCGGCGCCCCCTTTCTCGGGATCTGCGTCGGAATGCAGCTCATGGCGACGCGGGGGCTTGAGTTCGGGGAGACCCTTGGGCTGGATTGGATCCCAGGAGACGTCGCCCTTATCACACCTGAAGATCCGGCGCTGAAGGTGCCCCACATGGGTTGGAACGATATCGCCGCCGAAACACCCCACCCCTTGTTCGCAGAGGCTGCGGGCAAGGACTTCTATTTTACCCATTCCTTTGCGTTTGAACCCCGCGATCCCGGGGCGGTGACCGCGTCTTTCCAGCACGGCGGCCGCTTTGCCGCGGCTGTGGCTTTGGAAAATCTCGCGGGCGTTCAGTTCCACCCTGAGAAAAGCCAGGCCTCGGGCCTGGCCTTGATCAGCCGCTTTCTCGAGTGGACGCCTTAGGGCGACCCCGCGCAGACGAGATCCAGTCATGATCCTTTACCCCGCGATCGACCTGAAGGGCGGCCAGTGCGTTCGCCTTCTGCACGGCGATATGGCCAAGGCGACGGTGTTTTCCGATAGTCCCGCCGATCAGGCCGCCGCCTTCGCCCAAGCGGGATTTTCCTGGCTTCACGTGGTCGATCTCGATGGGGCGATCGAAGGCCGCGCCGTCAATGCGCCGGCGGTGAAGGCCATCTTGAACCGGGTGTCCCTGCCTGTGCAGCTCGGCGGCGGGGTTCGAACCCTTGAGGCCGTCGAGGGCTGGCTTGCGGCGGGCGTCAGCCGCGTGATCCTCGGCACGGCGGCTGTATCCGATCCGACCATGGTTATGACGGCTGCGGCGCGCTTTCCCGAACAGATCGCTGTCGGGCTCGATCTGCGCGACGGCAAGGTGGCGGTGAAGGGCTGGCTGGAGACCTCCGAGCTGACCGGCGTTGACCTCGCCAGGCGTTTTGAGGACGCCGGCGTCGCCGCCCTGATCGTCACAGACATAGGCCGCGACGGCGCCATGACCGGCCCGAATGTCGAGATCATCGGCGCGGTGGCCGATGCCGTCGCCATACCCACCATCGCCTCGGGCGGGATGAGTTCGGTCGCCGACATCGTGGCGCTGAAGACCCGACCGGGCGGCCCGATCGCCGGCGCCATTCTGGGCCGGGCGCTTTATGAGGGCGCCATTCATCCGGCCGAAGCCTTATGCGCCGCCCGCCGTAAGGCCGCCTGATGCTGAAGCTCCGCGTTATTCCCTGCCTCGACGTCAAGGACGGGCGCGTGGTCAAAGGCGTTCAGTTCGTCTCCCTGGTCGACGCCGGCGATCCGGTCGAACAGGCGAAGGCCTATGACGCCGCCGGCGCCGACGAGTTGATGTTCCTCGACATCACCGCGAGCCATGAGGGGCGACGGCCGATCCATGACGTGATCGCCCGGACCGCCGAGGTCTGTTTCATGCCCCTATCGGTCGGCGGCGGCGTGCGTCGGGTTGAGGACGCCCGGGCCCTCTTGCTGTCGGGCGCTGACAAGGTCTCGATCAACACCGCAGCGGTTGAGAACCCGGACCTGCTCTCCGCCTGCGCCGACGCCTTCGGATCCCAGGCCGTGGTGGCCGCGCTCGACGCCAAACAGGTTGAACCTGGCCGGTGGCGCGTCTTCACCTATGGCGGTCGCAAGGACACCGGAATCGACGCGGTGGACTACGCCGCCACGGCCGTCGCCAAAGGCGCGGGCGAGATTCTCCTGACCTCGATGGACCGCGACGGCGCCAGAACCGGGTATGACACCGCTTTGCTCGCCGCCATCACGAAGGCGGTGACAGTGCCTGTGATCGCATCTGGCGGCGCCGGCGGGACCCGGCACATGGTGGAGGCGGTGACGCAAGGGGGTGCGGACGCCGTCTTGGCGGCGTCCATCTTCCATTTTGGCGAGGTATCCATCGCCGACGCCAAGCGCGCCCTGGCCGAGGCGCATCTGCCCGTGAGAGGCCTTCCATGAGCGCGACATTCGCTGAGGTATTGGCGCGGCTCGAGGCGAGCATCGCCGTACGTAGGGGCGCAGATCCCGCCCTCTCCTATACGGCCCGGCTCCTCGCAGATCCGTCGCTGGCCGCAAAGAAGCTCGGCGAGGAAGCCGTAGAGACGATCATCGCCGCCCTTGGAGACGACGCCGACGCCCTGGCCGGCGAGAGCGCCGATCTGATCTATCACTGGCTGGTTCTTCTGGCGGCCAAAGGCGTCGAGCTTTCCGCCGTGGCTGAAAAGCTCGCGGCCCGCGAAGGCCGATCGGGCCTCGCGGAGAAAGCCTCTCGCCAGCCCTGATTGGGTTCGGTCAGGGCTCTGGTGGTCGAACACCCCAGGCCGGCCGCTTCCAGGCCGCCGGTTCAAACGCGAAGGCCGCCCCCTGAGGGCGCGGGGCTCCGCCCTTGCGACTATTCCGCCGCGTGCCGGATCATCGCGCGATTGACGCGGTCGTTCCTGGCGATGAACTGGCGGATTCTCGGGTAGATCTCCTCTTCGAACCGCTTGCCGTTGAACACGCCATAGTGGCCGACCTTGGGCTGGACATAGAGCTCCTTCATTCCTGCAGGAATGTTCGGGGTCAGCCCGTGCGCCGCCTGGGTCTGGCCTACGCCGGAAATGTCATCGCGTTCACCCTCCACCGTCATCAGTCCGATGTCGTGGATGGCTTTCAGATCGACCCGTCGTCCGTGATGCTCCAAAAGACCGAGCGGCAGCAGATGGCGCTGGAACACAAAGTCGATGGTCTGCAGATAAAACTCCTCGGTCAGGTCGAGCACCGAGAGATATTCGTCGTAGAAGTCCAGGTGCTTCTCAGCGGCGTCGCCATCGCCGCTCACGAGGTCGTCGAAATAGCGCCGGTGGGCCTCCTGGTGGCGTTCGGCGTTCATGCTCATGAAGCTGTAGAGCTGGACAAAGCCTGGATAGACCCGGCGCAGGGCGCCCGGATAGGGCGGCGGCACCGTGTGGATCATATTGGAGGCGAACCAGGCGAAGGGTCGCTCCTCAGCCAATTTGTTCGGCGCCTGTGGGGCCAGGCGCGCGTCGATCGGCGAGCCCATAAAGGTCATCGACGCGGGGCGGCTTTCCTCGTTGTCCTCGGCCATAAGGGCCGCCGCCGCCAGAACCGGAGGCCCTGGCTGGCAGACGGCCACCAGATGGGGCCGCCCGCCGACGGCGCGGACCATCTCGCGGATGTGATCGATGTAGTCGTTAAAGTCGAACCGCCCGTCCATCATCGGCACGTCGCGGGCGTTGGACCAGTCTGTGACAAAGACCGCATGATCGGGCAAAAACGCTTCGACCGTGCCGCGCAGCAAGGTGGCGTAGTGACCGGACAGGGGCGCGATGATCAGCACCGCCGGGTCGTACTCCAGCCGTCCGGCGCGCCGCATGTCGCCCATGTCGCGATCGAACTGGATCAGCTTGCACCAGGGCGAAGACCAGACTGTGGTCGGTCGAACCCTCACCGTCACGCCGTTGACCAGGGTCTGGTCGATACGCCATTCGGGCTTGCCGTAGCGACGGGTTACGTTGGCGAAGAGGTCGGAGGCGGCGTAGAGGTTGCGGCCCATCGCGGTATTGGCGGCCGGGTTGAGCGGCGAGTGCCAGAATTGCCGCGCTGCGCGCGCTGCGGCGCGCAGGGGCGTCGCCGCCACATAGCCGTACTCGTTCAAAGCATAGAGCATGGTGTCCCGTTCGAACCTTCCGTTCGAAAACCAGCATATCGTACTGGAGTTGCTAAATCCGCAATGGCGGAGTCGCACGCAGCGACCTGCCCATTGAAATCAGGCCGACGCCTGCGCCTTGGCGATTTCTTGAGCGATCCCATCGGGCGTCAACCCGAGACTAAGGGGCGCAGCGAAGCGGCCCTTTGGATCCATAAGGTAGATTGCGGCGCTGTGGTCGACCGAATAGGCGCGTCCGGACCCGACCTTGGCGTAATAGACGCCATAAGCCTTGGCCATGGCCGCGACTTGCGCCGGCGAGCCCGTCAGGCCGATGGTCCGCACCGGGATGGCCTGAGCGTCGATATAGGCTTTGAGGGTCGCCGGGGTGTCGCGCTCGGGATCGACGGAGACGAACACCACCTGCAGGGTCTTGGCCTTGTCGCCCAGGCGCCTTGAGGCCTGCCCGAGGGCCTGCAGGGTGGCGGGGCAGATGTCGGGACAGTAGGTATAGCCGAAGAAAACCGCCGACCAGCGGCCGTTCAGGACCGACTGGTCCACGGGCCTGCCGTCCTGATCGAGCATGTGAAACGGACCGCCGAGGCTGGCTTGCGGCTGAGGCCGATGCGCGCCGCCCTGCCAAACCATAAGCCCGCCTATGGCGGCGAGCGCCATGACGCCTACGATCAAGAGGCCCAATAGGCGAGAGCCCTGGCTCCCTTTTGTTTTGCCGTCTGCGGGCGCATGCTTGACGGGCGGTCCTTCATTTCGTCCACCACTCATCGGCGTATCCATGGCAAGGCCTCAGCTTTCGGTCCCGACGATATGGCCGTGGTGGGGCGGATCGAAGGCCGAGGGCGGTGATGGCGACGCCGATAGGCCGAGCGGCCCCGGCTGGCAAGCTGGCCTGCGCAGCGCCGATGACGTGGCCGCCGAGGCGGGACAGCTTTGGGGCTGGGCCCTGGCCAGGCGCGGCCTCAGGCTGCGCCTCCTCGTCGTTCTACGCTGGGTCTCGATTGCGGGCGAGACCGCGGCCGTGCTCTGGGTCGGCCTGGTTTTGCGGTTCCACTTGCCGATCCTCGCCTGCATGGCGGTGATCGGGGTCGCGGCCGGCATGAACACCCTGATCGGGCTGCGCTGGCCGGGCGGGCGGCTCGCGTCGGGCCGCGAGGCGGTGCTTCAGCTGGGCTTTGATTTGCTGCAGCTGTCTTTGCTCCTCACCCTGACCGGGGGACTGGCCAACCCCTTCTCCATTCTTCTGGTCGCGCCTGTCGTCGTCGCTGCAGCGACCCTGCACAGCCGCTACGCGGTGGCGGTCGGCGTCCTGGCTCTGGTCCTGGTCGGCCTGATGAGTTTCTGGTCGCTGCCTCTGCCGTGGGACGACACCCCCCTGCGCCTGCCCCGGCTTTACGACCTGGCCAACGCGATTTCGATGGTTGTCGGCATCGTCTACACGTCAATCTACGCGTGGCAGGCCCAGGCCGAAGCCCAGCGCATGGAAGTGGCGCTGGCGGCGACGCAGGCGGTCTTGGCCCGCGAACAGCGGTTATCGGCCTTGGGCGGCCTCGCCGCCGCGGCCGCCCACGAGCTCGGCACGCCCCTCGCCACCATTCAGGTCGTGACCAAGGAGATGGCGCGCAGCGCCCAGCCTGGAACTCAAACCGCTGAGGATGTGGACCTTTTGATCCAGCAGGCGGACCGCTGCCGGGAGATCCTGCGTCGCTTGTCGCGCTCTCCGGACGCCGCGGACGAACGCCACTCGAGGATGGGGTTGTCCCAGCTCCTGGAGGAGGTGGCCGAACCCCATCGCGACGCCGGCATGATGATCAATGTGGAGGTCACCTGCGCGCCGGGCGCCGCGATCCTGGAGATCGGTCGACGCGCCGAGGTCCTGCATGGGCTTAGCGCCTTCGTCGAAAACGCCGTCGATTTTGCCGAGGCGGTGGTGGAGGTGTCCGCCTATTATGACGAGCGGCTCCTGTCGATCGCCGTTCAGGACGACGGCCCTGGGATTGCGCCGGAGGTGATGGCCAAGCTTGGCGAGCCCTACGTCACGACCCGGAGCCAGGGAGAGGGGTCGAGGTCGGGCCATCTCGGCATGGGCCTGGGCTTTTTTATAGCGAAGACTCTGCTTGAGCGCTCCGGGGCGAGGGTCGAGTTCAGAAACGCCCGAAACGGCGGCGCGCTCATCTCGGCGACCTGGCCGCGGGCGCGGATCGAAGCGGCGGAGGACGCCTGACCGGGTCACGCCAGGCGCCGGCGGACCCTTTGGCGTCGAAAGACGTTCGATAGCGGTGCAATTGATTGCTCTAGACCCCAGGCTGCGACAATATGTCAAATCAGCTGGTCGCCAGTTGCCCAGGGAGACGCCGCCATGACCGATGTCGCTGCTGCAATCTCCGCCCTTCCGGAAAAGACGCTTCTGGTGATGGACGATGACGGTCCCCTGCGCACGCGCCTTGGCCGAGCGTTGGAATCGCGGGGGTTCGAGGTGACCCTCGTAGGCTCGGTGGCCGAAGCGGTTCAGGCCGTGAAGCTCCATCCGCCCGCCTTCGCCGTGCTGGATCTCAGGCTGGAAGACGGCAATGGCCTGCAAGTCGTCGAGACGATCCAGGCCGAACGGCCCGACGCGCGGGTGGTGATGCTGACAGGCTATGGCAATATCGCGACCGCAGTGGCGGCGGTGAAAGCGGGCGCTGTCGACTATCTTTCCAAGCCCGCCGATGCGGACGATGTCGCTAGGGCCCTTCTCGCCGCGAGCGGGCAGGCTCCGCCGCCGCCAGAAAATCCCATGTCGGCCGACCGGGTCCGTTGGGAGCATATTCAGCGCGTCTACGAACTTTGCGGCCACAATATCTCTGAAACGGCGAGACGGCTGAACATGCATCGCCGTACGTTGCAGCGCATCCTGGCCAAGCGCGCCCCACGCTGACACGCTGTGGCGATGCTAAGGCCTGGTGTCTTGAGCCCTCGCCAAGGCTGACCGTTCCGCGCCAGCTCAAGCGCCGAGCGCTCTTGTCTACCCCGGCTCCGCACGAAGAGCGGCCAGGCGGGCGAAGGCGAGCGTCAGCGCCCTACGGCGGGCGGGGGCCAGTGGAATGTGGGGGCTCTCGGCCAGGACGGCGCCGCCGAAACGGTCCGCGATGATCAGGCCGGGACCCTTGGCCAGAACCTGGCGCGGGAATTCTGGCGCGACCGCGAAGTAGAACAGCTCGCAGAACGGCGCGTATTCGCCCCATTTGCGGTCAACCCGATAATCCTCGATGGAGGATTTAACCTCGACAATAGCGATCTCGCCCTTGGGCCCAAGGGCCATGAGGTCGGCCCGCCTGCCATTGGGCAGCGCCACCTCGGCCAGGGGGGCGAAGCCCATCCCGACCATGAGCCGTGCGGCCCCTCGGGTGACCTCCAGCGTTACGTCCGGCCTGCGAAGGCTTGCCCGCGGCGCGGTGTCGAGCATAAGAGCGGTCGCGGCTGCAGGCATGAACGAGAGTTTGTTCTCCATCCGTTCATCCCGTCAAGGGGGTGTGGGTCAGCCGAAATCGGCAGGTCCGCCGCTGAGCCCACGCGCCGTCAGGCTCAAGGTATTCGCTAAGGCGTTGTCACCCCCGCTCGATAAACTCTGCGACCACCGAGAGGGTCGCTGGGTCTTGGGCGAGGCGGCGGTGGCCAAGGCCATCTACCCACTGCAGGGCCGCGCCCGGCCACTGATCGGCGATCATGCGGCTGTTTTCGGGTGGGCAGTCCTCGTCGTCGAGGGAGTGCAGGAACAGGGCCTTGGCGCTCATCTGGCCGGCCAGGGCAAGATAGTCGAAGGCTGGAAACTGGGCTTCGCGCTGGACCATGATGTCCAGAGCAACGTCGATCGCCGCGTCCGAGACGCCCAAACCCGCCTTCAACCGGTCCCGGCGAGACTCCATCCGCGCGTTAGGCATGGGGCTGGCGAGAAGAACGCATCGGTCTATTCCCATCCCATCGGCCATGGCCCTCACCGAAGCCGGGCAGCCGAAGGAGTGGGCGACCAAGGTGTCGATGGGGCCCATGGCGTCGGCCACGGCCTTAAGGGCGGCGCCCGCACGGCCGATCGAACAGGCCTCTGCGCGCGAGAAACCATGGCCCGGAAGGTCCAGCGCCACGACCGGACGGCCAAGCGTCTGCAAGCGGTCGATCAAGGACCCCCAGAGGGCGTTGTCATCCTCCCAACCATGGACCAGTAAGGTCGCGGGCGCTCGCCCCGACGATCCCCATGGATCCAGCCGCCACGCCATGACGGGTCCGAAGGCTGTGTTTATCTCACGATCACGCGCCTCGTGCAAAGGCTCGGCCAGCCGAGGTCTGGCCCTTCGCCGTGGGCTAAGGGCTTGGAGCACCCGTTCGGCGTCGGCCTTCAGATCCGGCTCAGCGCTCACCCGGCTACCAGATGTGAACCCGGTCCTGCGGGGCCAGATAGAGCTTGTCGCCGGGCTTGACGTCGAAGGCGACGTACCAGGCGTCCACATTGCGCACGACCTCGTTCACACGCGCGGTCGCGGGCGAATGGGGGTCGGTGTGGAGCTGCTGGATCAGCGCGTCATTGCGAATCTTTTGTTTCCACACCTGGGCCCAGCCGAGGAAGACGCGCTGGTCGCCGGTAAAACCGTCGATGACCGGCGCGGGCTTGCCGTGCAAGGAGGCATGATAGGCGTCAAGGCCGAGATTTATCCCGCCCATGTCCCCGATGTTTTCCCCCATGGTCAGCTGCCCTTGGATGTGCTCGCCGGGAATTGGAAAGTCCGCGTCATACTGCTTGCCGAGCCGGTCGGTGCGTTCCTTGAATTTGGCCGCGTCCTCGGCGGTCCACCAATCGGACAGCTTTCCCGCGCCGTCCGATTTACGTCCCTGGTCGTCGAATCCATGGCTGATCTCGTGTCCGATCACCCCGCCGATCCCGCCGTAGTTCACCGCCGGGTCGGCCTCTGGATCAAAGAAGGGCGGCTGCAGGATAGCGGCTGGAAACACGATTTCGTTCATGGTCGGGTTGTAGTAGGCGTTCACGGTCTGAGGCGTCATGCCCCATTCGGTCCGGTCGACCGGTTTTCGATAGCGCGCCACGTCGCGGTCCCACTCAAACTTCCGCGAGCGCACCACATCGCCGTAAAGGTCGGTCGGGGACACCTTGAGCGCGGCGTAGTTTCGCCAGGTGTCCGGATAGGCGATCTTGACCGTGAACTGATCAAGCTTGGCGAGCGCCTTTTTCTTGGTTTCTGGACTCATCCAGTCGAGGGTCTCGATCCGGTGGCGGAGCGCGATCTTGATATTGCCGACCAGCTCGAGCATCTGCGCCTTCGCGGACGGCGGGAAGAAGCGCTTGACGTATTCTTGGCCGACGGCTTCGCCAAGCGCGCCGTCCACCGCGCCCACGGCGCGCTTCCAACGCGCCTGCTGCTCGGGCTGTCCGTTCAGGGTTTTATTGCGGAACTCAAAGCGAGCGTCGACGTAGGCTGCATTCAGAAACGGCGCGGCCGCGTCAATGGTATGGAAGGCTTCCCAGGCTTTCAGGGTGTCGAGCGGGGTTTCTGCGAAGATCTTGGCCTTGGTGGGGAAGGCGGTGTTGTCCGACAGGATCACCCGATCAAGATTAGGAATGCCGACGGCTGTGAAATACCGGTTCCAAGCGAAGCCCGGCGCGTAGCTGGCGAGCTCCGTCGGCGTCGTCGCGTTATAGGTCTTGTCCCGGTCGCGACGTTGGATCCGCGTCCAGCTCGCTTCTGCAAGCTTCGTCTCCAAAGCCATCACCGCCTGGGCGTTCGCCGCGGGATCGGGCCATTTGGCCAGGGTCAGCATCTGGGCGATGTAGGCGACGTACTTGGCGCGGATGTCCTTGAAGCGCTGGCTGTCGCCAAGATAATAGTCCCGGTCCGGCAGGCCGAGGCCGCCGCTGCCCATTTGGAAGGCGTATCGGGCGGGGTCTTTGGCGTCTGGACCGATGCCCCCGCCGAAGATCGACCCATAGAAGGCGTGGCGGGTGTCGCCCATCAGGGTGACAAGATCATCGCGTGAGCGGACTGAGCGCACGGCCCTAAGATCATTCTGGAGCGGTGCGTCGCCGAGCGCCTCGATGCGCCTTTCGTCCATGAAGGCCTTAAAGTAATCGCCGACCTTGGCGGCATTGGAGCCCGCCGCGGCGGGCTTCGCCGCGTCCTCCTCCAAGATGGCGTGGACCCGCTTTTCCGAGAGCTCGCTCAGGATGTCGAAATTACCGTAACGGGTGCGATCTGACGGGATGTCCATCGTCTTCAGCCCGGCGCCGTTGGCGTAGTCGTAAAAGTCGTCGCCGGGTTTTATACTCGTGTCGATGGCGCTGAGGTTGAAGCCCCAGGTCCCATAATGCGGGCTGGCGAGGTCTGGTTTTGGCGCGTCGGCGCCGATCGCAGACTGGGCGAAGAGGCAAGCAGCGGCGGCCGCACCGCCAAGCCAAACGGCCTTATTCATGTCGGGCAATATCCTTGATCAGGCCCCTCGACCCCTGGTGGGCGCGGGTGAAGCACGAAAGCGGAAAACTCCTAGCACCGGGCTGAGCGCAGAACAGTGTCAGACCTGCAATCTTCGCGGCCCCTGGAGCAGCCCTTTGACCTATTCCGGATTCTCAAGGCTGAAGGCCTGGCTCTGCTCGTCATAAGCGAACACTTCCGCATATCGGCCCCAGGTGATCACAGCGCTCAGGGTTTCGTCGGCCGCATCCTCGCTCATGACGTCCTCAAGCTCCTCGGAGAAGCGGCGATAAGGCGCACGATGGCTGGGCCGTTCGTCGAGAACCCGGCGGATCAGGGCCGCAATCGGCACGCGCGCCAGCAGCTGCTCTCCGAAGATGCGCTTTCTCTGGTCCACATCCGATTCCACAAAGCGGCGTCCGCTTTCGGTCAGGCGAATGTCCCCTGACGCGATTTCGGCAAGGCCGAACAGCTGCAGCGTCTCCGCCAGCGGGAAAAGCTCGTCCACCTCCATGCTAAGATCGTCCGCCAGCTCAGGAAGATCCGCCTTGCCGTCGAAATCGCCGGACAGGGTCTCCATTAATCCGGCCAGGTCGTTGGTGGAGACGTCCGGCAGGATAATCCCCATGCCGCCGTGGGCTGCGCTCGCCGCCTGCTGGGCTGCACGGGCGGCCGCCTCCAGGGGTTTGGTCATGCGGACATAGATGTCATCCACCAGGGCGCGGAAGGCGGGGTCGTCGCGGTTCCTCGGGTGCTTGAGGTCGATCTTCACTTCGGCGGCGATCCGCCCCGGATTGGCCGCGAAAATGATCACCCGGTCGCACATCAACACCGCCTCTTCGATGTTGTGGGTCACGATCAGGATCGATCGGAGGGGCAGTTTGCCCTCCGTCCAAAGCTCGATGAGGTCCGTGCGCAGGGTCTCGGCGGTGAGCACGTCGAGGGCTGAGAACGGCTCGTCCATCAACAGCAGCTCCGGATGAACCACCAGGGCGCGGGCGAAGCCGACCCTTTGGCGCATGCCGCCTGACAATTCTTTCGGGTAGGCGTTCTCAAAGCCATCAAGCCCGATCAGGTCGATCGCTTCCAGAGAGCGGGTCCGTCGCTCGGCCGCGGGGACGCCCAGGGGCTCAAGCCCGATCTCCACATTCTCGAGCACAGTCAGCCAGGGGAAGAGGGCGAAGCTCTGGAACACCATGGCGATCCCGTCGGAGGGGCCGACCAGGGGCCGACCCCGCCAGGTCACCTTTCCATCGACCGGCCGGGCCAGGCCCGCGATGATCCTGAGAAGGCTCGACTTGCCTGAGCCTGAGCGGCCGAGGAGGCCGACAATCTCGCCCGACTTCAGTTTGAGGCTGACCCCGTCCAGAACCAACAGGGTGTTCGACGGCCCCCTGGGATAGGCCTGACGGACCTTGTCGATGTCGAGGAGCACCTCGCCGGTCTTGTGCGCTTCACGCGGGGCTGCAGCGGCGGGCATGGCCTTCAATTCCCCTAGTTGAGCGCGAGGCGGCGGGAGGCGAAGTCGAACAGGCGCCGCCAGACCAAGCGGTTCAAGAGCACCACAAAGGCGGACATGACGGCGACGCCCAGCACCACCCTCTGCATGTCGCCCTTGACCGAGGCGTTATAAATGTAAGCGCCAAGGCCGTGCGCTTCCAAACGCGTCTTGCCCCAGCTGACCACTTCGGCAACGGTCGACGCGTTCCATGCGCCTCCAGAGGCCGTGATCGCCCCGGTGATATAGTAGGGAAAAATCCCGGGCAGGGCGACCTTGCGCCACCAGGCCCAGCCCTTAAGCTTGAAGCTCGCCGCCGCTTCGAGCAGGTCGTTCGGGAACGCCGTCGCGCCTGCGATCACATTGAACAGGATGTACCACTGGGTGCCAAGGATGATGAGGGGCGACAGCCAGATATCGGGCAGGCCGTGGAAATAAACGATGGTGACGACAGCGACAGGGAAAAACAGATTGTTGGGGAAGGCCGCCAAGAACTGGGCCACCGGCTGCACCCGCTCGGCCCATTTCGGCCGGAGCCCGACCCAGATGCCGACCGGCACCCAAATCAGGCTAGCCAACCCGATCAGGATCAAGACGCGCGCCAGGGTAATGAAGCCAAGACCGACGGTGGCGACCACATCCGACGGACCAAGCTCTGTCCTGACAAATCCGATGCCGAACCAGGCGGCTGAGATGGAGGCCAGGACGATCACACTGATCCAGAGGTAATCTACCCACCGGCTCGCCCACACCTCGGACACGACCCGAGGTGTCGAGACGGCGACCGGGGATCTCAAGCGTACGGCCCGGTCGGCAAGGATCTGCAACGGCTTGAATATGGTTTGGGCGAGGCGCGCGCGCTGAATGAAGTTCAGCAGCCAGGACTGCGGGGGTAGACCTGACGCGGCTGAAAGCTCGACACGGAACTTCTCTGACCAGGCGACAAGAGGCCTGAACAGGAGCTGGTCGTAGATCAGAATAACAACGAGCATGACCAGGATGGCCCAGCCGATGGCGCCGAGGTTCTTCTGCAAGATCGCCAGCGCCACATAGGAGCCGACCCCTGGCAGGGTAATGCTGGTTTTTCCCACCGAGATCGCTTCCGACGCGACGACGAAGAACCAGGCGCCCGACATCGACATCATGGCGTTCCAAATCAGGCCGGGCGCGGCGAACGGCGCCTCAAGGGTCCAGAACCGGCGCCAGCCGCCGAGCCGCATGCTGTCGGAGACGTCCGAGAGGTCGCGTGGCACCGTCTTCAGCGACTGATAGAAGCTGAACGTCATATTCCAGGCCTGGGCGGTGAACACCTCGAACACCGAAGCCAGCTCGGCGCCGATGACGTTTCCGGGAAAGAGGTTGAGAAAGAAGGCGAGGGTGAAGGTCGCGAAACTCATCACCGGCACCGACTGCAGAATATCGAGGGCTGGGATCAGCACCATCTCGGCCCGGCGGCTCTTCTGAGCCAGGGCGCCGTAGCCGAAGGTGAAAATGAACGAGAAGATCAGGCCCAGCAACATCCGCAGGGTGGTGCGGAGGGCGTAATAGGGCAGGTTGACCGGATCCAGCGAAAGCGGGCGCCTGTTGGCGACCGCCAGGGGCTGGACGGTCTCATGTCCGCCGAAGGCGATCATGGCCAAAACGCCGATGACAAGGCCGAAGACGACAACGTCCCAGATCGACGGCACAAGACGGCCAGGGCGCAGGATAGCCAGGGAGGGCTGACGACCGGCCATGCTGCCCCTCCCCTTTATTCTTGCGCGCCTGCGCGATGTGTCTGCGTGATGCGTTCGTCGCCGCCTTAGCCTCGAAAAACCGGGCGGGCAACCTTCGTATTGCGACGGTTGAAAGACGGCTCGGGCGGCGCCCTCAGAAGTCCACCGCCAGGCCCTTGCGCTCCCAGTCGCCATAGCGGATGGGCTCAAGACCGGCCGGTCCGCCGTCTTCGCGCGCCCCATCGCCGCCTTGCGCCGCCGCCCGGCGCGCCGCAGCCTCTTGAAGGGCGCGCCTTGCCGCGGGAGACAGGGGTTTGCCTGGCGCGGCGTTCAGCGCAAGGCCGTCGGGTTCAGCCGTTTCTGATCGGGCCGCTTCATGCATCTGCGGCGTGATAGCACCCCAAGACGGCTCGGACTACTCGTCCGGCACGATCCGGTCGGGCGCTTCTGGAAGGCGGACCTCAAACAGACCGATGTCGAGCGGCCGCTGGGGCTCGACGGCGCGAAGGGGTTGGCGGGCCAGGGCCTTC
>Ga0116231_10000421_pt1 | contig 72118 bp, 46 predicted proteins | sample S1TSphgellanicum_2_FD_89695 | JGI IMG/M metagenome (GOLD analysis project Ga0116231, IMG submission 89695) | Host-associated microbial communities from peat moss isolated from Minnesota, USA - S1T2_Fd - Sphagnum magellanicum MG | ecosystem: Host-associated > Plants > Peat moss > Unclassified...
TAAGATATTGAGTTACTAATTTAATTGCTAAGACCCACCCTAGCATTGCAAGAAAGTGGAACTTCATGGTCAGACATGGCTCATCATCCTAGGATACTCATCTTATGTGTCTTAAATCAAGTTACACTGGATGATTCAAAATTACACCGGGCAGTTTATGGTACATTTTTTAAGAGTTTCTGAACTTCAGCTCTGACCCTGTTTGCTTACTCCACATGGAGAGACACAACACACATGCACTAGTTGAGTTTCCTCTGCAATCTCATAGATATAAATGCACCTCACTTGTCTTGGAATCGCAACCTCCTAACTTTGCATCCTGAAACTTCTAGTCTTCAAAGGTCTAGATCAATGATCAAAGTATGCAAGCTCTTGAGGACCTGACTCAATATGGAAGGTCCATCATCTCTAAACAGAGCCCTAGAGCATTCCTTGCAGCATCTGCTATCGTGTATGCACAGAAGTAGCACTCTGGCTGCAGTTGCAAGAATTCTTGGTTTTAGTTTAGGATTTGTTGGAAGGTCGTAAAAGCACATCTAACATGAGTTTTGGACATTGAGAAAACTGAAATCCACAAACAAACAAGGAATTCCTCATGTTTTGGCATGGCTCAAAGTGATAATTAGAAAAACCATCAAACACCAAAGCAATCCTTATAGTGTAATTAATTATACCAACCCATGATCACCAAACCCTAAATGTTTCATCTAATCTCACAAGGTTACACAAACACAAAAACCTGGGAAATCTGTTTGTAGTGTTGTTACAGGTAGCCTGCCAGAGCCTAGAATGTTGGCAGGTTTTTTGAAAATGTAACTCCTCCCCTCCATAGGCATTATGTTCACGAACAGTTCGTTGTTATATATTTTTCTTGTGATGCATGATAGGTACATGTTGGGTATCACGGGAAACTTTTTTTTAAACTCACAGCAATTTTTACACTTGTGTAAAGTAATCCGGAGTGGGCTTCATGGGAATCGAGCCCGTGCAAAGAAGACACTTAAATTCACTTGCGAAAACAAGACAAAGACGCACAGTGCACAAAATTGGTGGAGTGAGGAGGAGGAGAGAGAGGTTCAAAGAATAATTACAAAGGACGAATAAATAAAGCAAAGAAATAAAATAAAGACAGTAAAGAGTTACACAATGATTGGCAATAAATGGGCGAAAACGTCTGATTAATTAATTATCGTACGTAGAGTACTCATAATTTACACCCCACCCTTCTCTTTGTCGACTGCCGAGAATGCCACTGACCAAGCGACACTCCCGTTTTCCGTTTCTCTTTCTCCCACGCACATGGCGAGAGCCCGCATGAGGTAGAGAGAAGAGACAGCAAGGGGGCGTACGGAGCGATGGTGGGCGACACATCCAAAGGAGAATGTCAATTCCTGTGCTTTTTTGGTGCTTTGTAGTAGAGAGGAGTGCGTGATATAGCTGTATCATAGGGTCTGTGGTGTTTGGAGGCATGGAGGAGATCCTAAGGTGGGAGATCCGCCGCTGGCAGAATTGGTGGGGCTCCACTTTGGCCTTCCTTCCAACGAGGACACTGTGAGTTGCAAGCTCCAGCAGCTGCTTCTTCTTGCTCTTTTTTTTTTCAGGTTTTAATAACTTGGTATCTTTTCCATGCCTCGGTTTTGTATTTTGCGCCGTTGGTGAGGGTGCGGGAGGGCGTGGAATAAGTTTGTCCGAGAAAATTTGGTCATTGCGACTTGGAGTGTATTTTTTGACGGGAGACGGTACTCGATGTAGCAGCTGCGGTGCGTTCACGAAAGACAGCTGCGATGGTATGCGAGCAAACAAGGTGTTTTGTTCAACGCGTGTACTTGCATATCCGTCTTTTACTTTTAATCATCCATCTGCAATTTGGAGGATTTTCGTTGCTTTTGTTTGAATACTTCCTGTATTTTCCTGATGGAATGACGGAAGTCCCAGCTTTTGTTTCTTTAGCGTTTTTTTGCCTAAAGAAATTGGAAAAACTGTGTTCGAAAATTATGCTATGTTGGTGTGGGACATTTTGGACATATTGTGCTACCAATGCCAGTGTACCATCCCTTCCATGTTGCCTTCACACAGCAGATTCTCTCTAAAATTTGTATCATATGCTACAGACTCACACTAAAGAAGAAGGCGCATTCTTACTCTTTTCAACTTCTGTTCACCTCCTGATTTTAGTTTAATTTTGTAAGCACTCAGGAACATCTCCAGAATTTGCTGCAATGAACTGCAGATGATTTGGAGTTCTTGCTTGTTTGCAGCATTGCTGATTTTGAGGGAACATGTTGTACCTTTACTGCCTCAAGCATTGTGTACTTGTGCTTCTTTATGAAGGCAAGGACTCTACTTAACTCCTTGCCATTTTCCTCCTGCCTGGTTTTTGTCTTGGAATCTGTCTCTTAACATGTTTTTGGAATTGCAACAGCTAACCTTCACTATTGACCAGTCTGCTGTTTCTGCTCTTCAAGTGACACCCTTGATTAGCGCTTGTCCCAGCAGTCAACACTAAGGGCAAGTGTATGACTGTAGGAGTCAAAGGTGGTGCTCCTTTCACGTGAGGAACCTGTTCAGACTGCAAAGTGTGCCACTGCACATAAAGATGCTGAGTTGCCCCACAAAGCAAACAAGCATGGTGCAGAATTGACCAAAACTTGTAAGGTGATCAAGATTCGGAAAAAGCTTAAAACTGAAGTGTTGGTGAGAAAACTACAGCCATTCAAGGGTTACAACAGGCAGGCGGCCACTGAGCTGGCTATGAAAGTCCATGCTGCCAATGCTGTTGATCAGTCTTCCTGTGGCTCTTTCAATTCTTCCAGATTTAAAGCAAGAGCAGCAAGGAAGGTTGTCAGTGCAAAGCTTTAGAGAGGTATGGCTGATACAGCAGGAACAATAAGGTAGTCGTTGTGTCTAATCTGTTTGATCTGCTGAGCTCTGCAAGCAGAGAATGTGCTGTCCTGTTTGCTAATGGAATTTTATGCATGCATGGTTGCACAGGATGGGCTTTCCTTGAAGGCAAGAATTGTATCAACTGCTTTGGATTCCTGTGCCACAATGAAATCATCTGAGGCCATTGAAGATGGCTGCAAGTGTTGTGGAGTAAGAAACATTCAAAATTAAAATAGTGTCCCCTGAGATATTTGGCTGGTGGAGGACCCATTCTTTCAAGAATGTTGGAAGAGATTTTATGTGATCTGTTGCATGGAGTACAAAGAGTGGATTTCTGAAATTCTAACTGCAGAAATGTTATTGGCACCAAGTTGCTTGCATAGTGGCTCTGTCTTATGGCCCTGTTACAACACTTCTTGTTCTAAATCCAATACTTGGTGATCGTAGATGTTAACTTTGACAGCTGTAATGATCTTGTAAGATTAGTTACAGTGTGCTGATGCAAGTTTGGCCAGAGTCCTTGCATGACTTGTATGGCTGTCAGGAATACCTCAAAGACACAATGGAACATGACTTGTTTTGAGATGCTATTTAATGTGCAGGCCTTGAAGATCCTGCGATGTATTCCACACAAAGTCATAGAAAAACTTGGCATGCACAATTTTGTTGCACGACCAGAGGCATGGATCCTTATGTGCTTGCCTGTACCACCTAGCTGTACACGTGTCAAGCCACAAGATACTCCATCTGTGGTTATGAAATTCTAATGGTATGTTGCAAGATTCAGAGTTGAAGATTGCATGGGGTTATTTTGTCATGCATTTGTCTTGTACAATCATAACTGCATTTTCTTTTGAATCAGGATAACCAGTATAGGCTGCTTCAAGTAGTTGTAAAGAAGGGATGGGATACATTTTCAAATAATTTCACATGTTAAATAAGAATTGATAATTAATAAAATAATGTTAATGATGTATCTTCGTTTAGTAATCATGATAGATACATATTTCAATAAAATTATAAAAAAATTGAATGAGCTTTTAAAAATAAAATTTAATTGATTTCAAATGTGAAGTAAAGAATTTGGAATTGACATCAAAAAAAAAAATTATAATTTTCAAAGGATTATATATCACACCAAAATGATGATGAAAGGAATCATATTGAACAATTACATGCAAAACATATGTTTTGTCTTTGATGAAATTTATATTTTTTTGGAAAAAGGTGTTATGGATAATAGTTATAATTACAATTGAAGCATGTGTGGCAATTGATACTAGTAAAAAAAATCAAATGATTAATGTATGTAATATTTCATAAAAAATTTCTTAAATGAAATTTTTTGATAAATAATTTTTAATTCAACAAAAATGATTAATCCTACTTAATATGGATTAATTCAAATACTTTCCAAGTAATTATATAGCCTAGAACTATACATATCAATAAAAAACCACTTGTATGGAATCTGGATATTTTAATGATTATGGATTATGATTATTCATAAAATATAAGTATGCACAATTGCAAAATACTTTTACTTTCACATTGTTTTATTACTTGTTTTAAATAGTTTTAGGACTATAATTTAACATGTTATTTATTTGGATTGTGCAGTTGTGATAGCATCATATATAATGTGATCCAAGTCATTTTCATAAATCAACAAGGAAATTTAAAGAGAAATGAAAATGTCACTGAGAAAAGTATATAAGTAAACGACAAAAGGTTTTCAAACCTTTTGATAGGTCATGGATTGAAATTGGAAGATTGCATTCAAATTGGAATAAATGGACATCTTCATTCATCAAAGATATGAGATGTTGTGGATTTTGCGGATTCACAAATTTACACCTTCAAGGAACACATTTTAGTGTTGTTCCAAATACATTTGAAATTATTGTTGGTGCAACACCGTATGATTGTTCAAACATTATGATGTCTACATACACAACCACTAGTGATGGTTTGGATGTGTATGTATGCAATGCATGTTTTAAATTCTATGAATAACCAGAATGAATCAAATATGTTGTATTTCAAAGCATGAATTATATGAAACAAATCCTTGCTAACAATCCATTACATCTTCAACTTCTTTCACTTATTGATATATCAATGAAAATTGAACAACAAAATTATGGATTCATGCATGGCCAAATACAACCATTTGGGTTATTTGACAATCCTTTACTCTACAGGAATTCCAAGTTTCAACCAACTAGTACATCAAAAGATGTTAATTTGGCCCTCAAAGATCTTTTGCACCAAAATTTGTCTTCAAATCCACTTATACAAAATACGTCACCATTATTGAGAAACCAAATCCAACTTATGGACTATATGTTTTATCTTTTTCAATTGTAAAAGAAATACTTACAAAAACTAGTACTAATGAAAGGCCTTTTTCATGTATGGATATGGAACCTTTCATTCAAAATTTGTCATTGCTTTTTGACATGCGTCCTATAATTCCTCACAATTTTGATGATGCCTTTGAAATTGGAAAATTAATTATGCGCAACAATGACAACCCTTTCAAGAAGATGGCATGTGCATTAATCTAGCATTGAACATGTCATTTGAAAAGGCATTATTCCAATTCCTATTTCCACATGGATGTGGGGCATATGATGGAATTGATGGTTTGTCGCCTTATTTGAAACAAAAAATGTTTACATTATTTTTTGTTTTTACATTATATCCTTCATACTTACTCTTGATGTACCAAATGCGACAAGCAATTCAACTATTGAATGTTACAGAACATTTATGTTTGGAGAAGGATGTACAAAAATTAAAATGCCAACATCCTCAATGGTCAGAAATTGATGTTCTCAAAAATATTATGAAGTTCAAGTTACCACCTTCTATTCCATTAACACCACAATGGCACCATACCCAATTCAAAGAGTTATTGGTGATGGTGGAGAACTTTGGAATGCTTCATTTTTTCTTCACTTTGACTTTGAATGAAACATCAAATTTTTCTTCACTTTGACTTCGAATGAAACATCAAATTTGAGATGGAAAGAAATTGAAGACATTGAAAATCTTGTTACGTTTTTCAATAACACATTTTCTTGGAAGGATTGTTTGGTTGAATGTGTGGCATTATTTTGTGCAAGGTTGCAAGCTTTCATGTCAACCTATGTTCTTGGTGGTGAAAGCAATTTTGGCATTGTCGAACATCACGTAACACGATTGGAGTTGTAACATTGAGGTGGGTGAAAGTATAATTAATTTAATATGAACAAAATAGTAAACAAGTACATTTTGATACAATCATTTATTAGACACTTAAATCCAACAACATAGAACTTGAAACCTTGTCAAATCTTACCGTCAAAACACACTTACATATTGCATCAAATTTATAACAAATTTAATATTGCATAACTTGTTGGAAAACCTTAATATAATAATAATACCATAAGTCAAAAAATATAATCATTATTTTCATTGAAATAGAATTATGCTTTTTAGTTTTATTAAATATGTGTTCATTTTATGGTACATTCCATTTATGCTAACAATAATCCAAAACTGTTTAAATTCACATTGTACTTTGACCTAGGTTCTATACATGCACACATCATATTATGAATAAATGACATTGATGTTGACCACATCATGAATGAAATAGTTGCAATGGTACCTATTGTTATTGATTAATAGTTTGGAAAATTCATATTGCCAAACAATGAACATGATTTGACATTGTTCAAGCTAGTGGAACAAAAACAAATGCATCAATGTGGTTCACAATGCAAAACAAATAAGCACATTGAAACTTGCAAATATGGATTTCCCACTACTATATTTGCCAAACAACACATGGCTCAACATCTAATCATGCAAAGGTGGGTCAAAAAAATTCAAATCAAGTGTGTGATTTTTGAGTTAATAAGTTAGTTATTATCATCTTTATATTTGTGCAATCAACAATCTTTACTATTTAGAGAGACCCTAATTTTATCTTTGCAAAATTCTTATTTTGAACACTTGATTATTCAAGTTCAAATATTTTCTGAATGTTTTTAAAACATGAACTTTAATATGAATTTTTAATATCAATTCCATGATAATCAAATTTTTCATTTAACACAATTTTCCATTGTTAAAATGATATTCACATTTTAGTGGATATTTAAGTATTCAAAATTTAATCATTGTTTGAAATATTCACATGGTTTTTGAATTGTTTGAACTACTTATGAACCAGGTGGCAATACTATCATCCACGTTATGAAGATCAAAATGTGGTGCCTTATCATTGTACTACATTGAAATTGTGGGATGCACATATGAACATTCAACAAATCACGTTTTCATATTGGTCATATTATCTTTTGAAATATGCTATGAAATGTGAACCACAAGGCATTATTAAATTAGATGATGTTAGTGCAAGAAGTTTGGGATTGGTTGATGTAACCCCTTTCCAACTTCAATTGATTTTAACAACAATAATAGCCAAATCTATATCTCCAGCTGAAGCAGCCTTTTCATGTTTACAAATCCCAATCATGTGTAAAGTATGTTGATTCAAAACCGTTAAATTTGCATACATAAATGGTGACTAAATCCAGGATACTTGGATTTCATCCCATTGATATATATTGTGTGTGACTTTCTAACATGGCCCAATACACATTTACAAAATATTGGAAACAATTTTTTCCACAACAACAAAAAATGAAAAAAAAGACATGTTTGGGCAGAGATAAATTAGAATTTTTCTTATAGAAAAGTGAACACTTTAGTGCGATTCATAGACTTCAATCCTAGCAAACATGTTGAACCATTTTTTTTCAACATATTGTCAAACAATGGTGTTTTTTTAAAAGAACATGAATTGATATCTCCCACAAATTTAGCAGGATCATATTATCATGGATGTTTTGTTCGTGGTATTGTGAAAACTCTTAATTGTTTGCAAGACCTCATATCTGAATATGGGGAAAAAAACTTATATGATGATGAAAAGCAAAATCAAATATACAACAAGGTTTTGGAGAAGCATCCTTTTGAGAATTCACAAAATTTACCAATCAAAATATTGATGTTACATGTGTTGGATCACAAATTGGTTTAATTGATCCAAATTATTGGATACATGATGTTGGTGATTTTTTAGAATTTTTTTTTTTGGTCACATCAACAAATGCATATATTCAACATCATTTGTTTTAAAACAAATGGTAATTTGCATGTCATTTCAAGTACATGACTTATTTCATTTTATTTCATTTCAAATATTAAAATAACTACCATCTAGAAGTTACGCATATTTCTATTGCATGTATGAAAGATATATTATGGTAATTAATTTTTATATTTATATTATAAAACACAAATTCTACAAAGTATTATGCATATTTAGTAAATTTTATACTCAATTATTCTTATAGCTATGCATATTCATTATTTGTGAACATATTTTATATTAGGAACTCCTAGTAGTGGAAAGACATTTTTCATTTGATATTTGACCGAATACTATATGTTATTGAAAAAGAAGGTTATCCTTACTGCAACAACAGGATGTGCAACATCAAGGCTTAGTTCAAAAGCTTCAATCATCCACATCACGTTTCATATACAATGCAAAGGATATGTTCGGCCATTATAAGAATTAAGTGTTGAATTTCAAATTCTCAAAGAAGCTAACATCATCATTATTGATGAAATGTCAATGATGACAAGTACATTGTTGCAAAGCGTTGAAATTAGACTATGGCAAATTGAAAATGATAGAAATGAACCATATCATTCTAAGTTAGTGATTTTGGTGGGTGATCATTCACAACTTCTAGCAATATGTCATTGCCATCTATCAAACACATAAAATTATTACCAAAAGCATTATGTTTTTTAATGCGATTGATTAGAATTTTGCAATGTTGAAGATCCAGAATATTTTTATTTTTTGAACATAATTTGTTGTCGAGCACCAACGAAAGAAGAAATTTCATTAGTTTTGAACAATTGCTACATTAATGAAAATCTAGTAGAACAATAGATTGATGACAAAACAACAATACTTTGCACACATCGAAAAGATGTTAATTATTACAATGATTTGATTCTTCACAAGAAATTTCCAGCTAACCAAATTTATGTTATTCCATTGGAGACAAATGCAAGGAATGTTCAACACATTCAATCTTGGGTGAACAATAAAAGATTCAATCACATGCAGCATGTTGCATTAAGGGCATTGGTTATGTTGACAGAAAACATTGATTTAAAAGTTGGTGCTGCAAATGAAACCATTGGAATCATAACAAAATTGGAGTTTGATTTAGAAGATAATGTTTGTAGCATTTCTGTTGCATCCAATCCATCAGGATATGTGCAAATAGTTAAGAAAAAAATCAATTCGAAACAAATATGATTTTCAAGGACATTTTTACAAAGCAACATTTCTTTTAATGTTAGGTTATGCAATTACAGGGCACAAATCCCAAGGTGTAATGATATCATCCAAAGTGATGATACATATTTGTGAATCTTTTACATGAGGATTAATGTATATAATGTTATTTAGAGTCACAAGTTGAAAAAATTTGAAAATTATTAAAAATCTTCAACCTTTGGACATACAACCTATGTTGCCATGGTTTTTAGAAAATGTGAACATTGTTGTAAATTGAAATACTAACATATGTATCATTGTAATCTAGTATGCACTATGTGTAATTCTTTTGATTGGTTTACCAATCTCTTTTCCATTCAATGCACAAATTGGGTGTATTTTTCTAGGTTCAAATCCTAGGTTGAATTATACTTTAAAAATTTTTAAAATGTCATTTCTTACAAAAATCCCAATTGATTGGCCAAATGGAAAATTTAATAGCTTTCCTTGCGTCATTATGACCTTGGTTTCATGAACCATTAGAACAAAACAAACAAACAACCTTCATGTATATAGATATTTAAAAAATTCATTTGAACTTTTATTTGCTCCTAATTGTTTCAAAGTTTAGATTTAAAAAAAAATTAATATGAGATGTACCCACATCTAGTTAATGAAATCAATAATAGGCAATCCAAATTCCAATGAGTGTTAATTGGATTTTGGTGTTTCAATTTCCAAAATCAACCACAATATTAAAACATACCTTACTTTTATAATCATTACACACCTTAGAGAATTTTGATTTTTTACAAAAATATTAATTGAGATGCCCCTTCACCCACTTTGCATTGTTTATTATATTTATTGAACATCAATTTAAAAGGGTTTTGAAACAAAATTTTGTTTTGTTCCTTCTTGGCTATGACCATGCATTGCACATTTAATTTGCTTGGTAGAAAAAAAATGACCCAACAATTGAAAGGGGAAAAATATGAATACCCTTCATAAAATTGGGGGTTAGGCCTACTTCCACTCTAGGTCCCAAAAGGGACCAACTAGTTGTACGATGGAACCTTGTGTTTCTGGACCCAAGAGGTATGTATTTTATGCTTTTCTCAAAGCTTGTTAAATGTAGGAAATATCATTTACCTTAATAAATATCAATTGTCCAAGCAAGTGCAATAATTGTCAAAATACAAGTCTAATGATTAAGAAAACATTGTCATGTTCTTGAGTATCATTTGTTCAAATAGTTGTTGTTAATTCAAGGTCCATAAGTGGAATGTAGACCACATGATAAGGTCCTTTAAAAAAGATGCAGCAGGATTGGCAGGCTTGTTTGGACAACAAGGTGGGCTTCAAGGTATGAAGTAGACTCAGGCCTCCTATATTTCCTGTCATGGTTATTTCTTTTGTCCTAATAGCTCAGCCAAATGAAGTAGTGTTGAAATTTTAGGATTATAAGAGAAAGTTGTTTGTTGACACTGCTATGTGTGTTCTTTTAGCTTTTGCCCCTCCTCTTTTAATTTTGATCCCATTGTAGGGATATGGAATTTTCCAAGGATCTATAGGAAAAAGTTTACAAATTCACCTATGAATGACAACCAACAAAGCTAAAACATGACAATGTGGTCATAGATGCTATCACTAGTTCTACAAATACCTTTAATCCGAATGTGATGTTTACAACAGGTCTTGTAGTTTAACATGGAATAGAAGCTGGACTTCAAATCTCTTCTTACATAATTGCAGCTAAGAATTGCTCAATTTGAACAGTTGATTTAGTGTTTTGTCTAGTTTTAATTTAATGGCCCTTGGTAGATGTTTGGCCACTTGCATTAAGATTTTTGGTCCATTGTAGATATGTGTAGGCTACCATCAGAATTCCATTACATGGTGCATCAAAGTTTGAACACTTGCTTCACAAAACTTGATTTTTTAGCTTGGAAGTGGTCTGTTTGGAACCAATGACTAATATATTGTTGGGTGGAGGGTGAAGAGGTGAAGCCTTGGGTCAAAATTATCCTTGCTCCTAGTTCCTTGGTTGTCACCAAGTACCTTGAAAAAAGGTATGGTTGGCTCTTGCATGGCCTAGATATCAGTAGGATGAAAGCACATTAGATAGTTCATTTTTGGGTGTCACATTACAATTTTCACATAAGGATGTTAAGATCTACGCCTATACAACTTTGAATTATAACCAAATATTGGGAAGGACTCATTTTTTAGTAGAAGAGTATAGGTCAAAGGCATTATAAAAAATATAATTACAAATAATGATATCATGAACTCAAAGTGGACTTCCTAATTTAGGGCAACATTGTTATAGTCCATAATTTGTGTTAGTTGTTGAATTTAGTCCTTGAAATTCAAATATTGATGAATTTTGAGTTACATTTCAAAACATAAATAGTATTTAGAATTTTTGAGGGAGGCTTTTCTTGAAATTCACAAATTTTTAGTTTTAGGGGGAATGATTGTCATTTTGAAATAATAAATCCAGTTTCATACTTTGAATAGGATTAATTATGAACATACATTTTTCTCTTACAATTATCCACATCAAGGACATTAATTTTTCTTCTTACCCAAAATGTCATTTTTCCATGCATGCCCATTGATGAAACTATACATATGATATGGCAAGGCGATTGTGTGAAAACACCTTGTTAGAATTGATAGTAAAATAAAACCATGGATCTAGTTTTTAATTACATGCAAACCCAAAATCGAAATTGTGAAAGAACAGAATTCTTGAACATGGACTCATGATCTTAAGGTAAAAGGTTGATTTTTTGAAGAATTTGATAAGTAAGTTGAACTTTATAATTAAATATAGATTTTAATTAATTGTTGAATTCTAATAATATATAGACCAGGGACCCCTTTTTAATTTATTATAAAATTTTGTGTCCATATGATCTCCAACATTTGGGAATGTGTAACCTATATGTTAAATTGGATTTAATTTTTCAATCAAGCACAAAAGTTCTTGAATTTGGAAAAATGAGCTAAAACTGAAACCAAAAGTTTTAAAATTGGAAGAACCATGTGAAACCCTCATTTGGAGAACCTTCAAATAAATTTTAAAATGCCAAAACTAAAAGAAAAGGTTTTTTTAAAATGGAAGAACTGCTCGACACTAATTTGAACCTCGATTCCTTTATTGATAAGCCATTAATCTTTGTTGGACAAATCATGAGTTGGCAATTTGTTCCTTTTATTGGGGGTGGAATTTGCAAGACCAAATTTATGTAGATTGAAATTATCATTCCCAAAGATATATGTATGAAAATCATAATCATTTGACATAGCTTGCATAAGGTTGGATTAGAATTTAAGACCCATCATTATTTAATCATTTAAAAAAAACATTTCCAAGTTTTTGTTGTACTTTTCCCAAGCTTTTGTGAATTTATGGCAAATTTTGAGTGGTACAAAATTAGGTTTAATGAATTCAAACTTGTCATTTTACCCTAAACTCATTTCCACGATTATTATTATATTCCAATAATATTGTTAGAAAGGTGCAATATATATTTGAATTTTTTTCGTGTTTGATTTTAGCAATTGCTTTATTGTTGAATGAACTACAAAATGTATGGGTGGGAAACAAAATTGTTGACTAGTAGCTTAATTACCTTTGCAATATTTGTTTCCAACTTTAGGGGGAGTCCTTTCTATTGTTTTGTCCTTGTGATTGGCTATGTTCCAAGTAGTATATGATGTTTTGTCAATATAAAACAAACATGACTACTTTTCAATTCCCTAAATTTGCTTTGTTTTGGGCCAAGAAATCAAATGAAAATTTGAAATGTAGTTATAGTTTGTAAAGATTGTGTCTTGATGAATGCTTGCATATGTATTACCCATCCAAAATCTTGAACTCTTGAAATTGTCACTTTTAATGTCCCAAGGTTAGAACCAAAGAAAGTCCCAATTGAAATTTGGTCCTAAGTTCAAATACACATTGGAGTTGTCAAACTTTGATGTGATGTATGAGATTATTCCCTTCCCTACCCTATTCATTGACCATTTTTTGCAAGAAACATCCATATAAGAAAAAAAGGAAAAAATATGATGAACAAATGAAGTTAGGGTCAACACTTATAATGATGTGATAAATGAAATTGTTAAATAATAATGTTGTTGCAACCATATTGTGATATTTAGAGATATTTTTTAAATTCATGAAATTGGAACTATAGACCTTGTGTTTGGCCAAAAGATTGCATGATGCCAACAACATGAGATGAATGCAGTATATGGGAAAAAAACTTAGGTCGAAACTTTTGAATGCATCAATTTTGGTGAAGTTTGAATTTCACCCTAAGTTTCTTGTTTTCATGCGTTTATGGTTTTGTGAGAAAAACCTTTCTTAGTAGTGTATGACAAAAGCTAAAATGAGCGAGGAGAGAAGTTGTGTAGGTTTAGTGAAAATAACACATTTCAATAGTGTATGACAAAAATTGAAATGATTAAGGAGAGAAGTTGCTCTAGTTTTGTGAAAAGAATATTTTTAAGTTATGAATGACAAAGGCTGAAATGAGTAAGGAGAGAAGTTGTTGTGGTTTTGTGAAAAACAAGCTTTTCAATTCTATGTGAGAAAGGTTGAAGTGAGCGAGGATAGAAATCATTATGATTTTGTGAGAAGAACATTTATCAAATTGTGATGGAAGTTGAATTGATCGAAAAGGTTTTGAAAGCATGATAGTTCTAAAACCTCCATTTTGGAAGCATGGACATAGTGTTCAATAGTCAAGGAAGCTTGGAGAAGCAAGCCCAAGTGTGCATTAGTTTTAAAAGTTTGACAAGTTCAATTGCATTTCCAAGGTTATAGTTTGGCTGCCAATTAGGAGTGTCTAGTCAAAGTAATGAAATGCATCCTTATAAGGTGAAGATTATAATCTCTTTGAGGTAATGGTTGTTGTAGGCAAAGCTTTTGAAGATGAACCTAATGTGTTTTATGATTATCAAGAAGAATTTATTGTGTGGGAAACTATCCTTTTGTGTGTTTGGTCCTTTTCCACACATTGTCACTTTCAAGTCAAAACATGTAACAAGGAGCCAAAAGGATTATTTTGAAAAAGGATTGCAAATCCATTTTTCCAAAAATAACTTTTACATGCAAATGAATTTTTAAATGAATTTTTTTGGTAACTTGTTCTAAAAAATATTAAAAATTTTCCCAATGCATCACAATTTTTTTGTTAATCATTATTGAGTAAAAATTAATTTAAAAAGTGATAATCATTTTTTAATCATTGTAAAGTAATTTCATGACCATGTTGTCTATGTAATGACACATTATTTTATTCACGACATTTGCAATAATCATTCTTTAGTTATATTTGAAATGACTTTATTTTAGTCACATTCTCAAATGTATCTTGAACATTCATGTTAGTACTTTGTTATCAATTATGGATGCCATATGGATGAAAACTTGCAATGAAAAAAATATATCATCCTTTTTATTACCATGTCATCATATACTAGGCAAATGCATTGCTAATATATAATTTTTTACACATAGGATTTGAAATAATATCCTATATTACAGTTAGTGATATAGTTGTTTAGGACATATAGTCATTGATTTCTTATTATTTGAATAGTTAATTAAACCATTGTCTTATTTGTACCTAAATAATCAATTAGGCATTCAATGTGTCACAAAAATGTACATCTAAAAGCAGTAAGGTGACAACTAAAAAAAAAAGGGTTTAAAAGTTTTAAAATTTACTAAATCAAAATATGAAAAGCTTAAGGTCATTTTTGATTTTTTGTAAAGTAAGATTTGACATAGGGGTCTTGCTAGGTTTTTTAAAAATGCATATTATTAATAGATGATCATTTATATTTAATGTTAAATTGATGATAAATTGAATTTAGATTTTTTAATTTTTGGGTGCATTCACATATGTAATGTTAGGTAACATTACCAATGAGATGACACCCTTTTTGGTGAGTGGTGTTAACTTGGTGAATTAACATTTGTGATAATTAACATCCACACCTAGCCAAAAGCCTAGGTTTTGAGGTCTTAACTCAATGTTAAATAACACAATCTTGAATGTGGAGTTTAATTCAATATTTATTACACTTAATGTTAATTATAATAATTTTAATGGTTATACATTAGCCATGAACATTCATCATGATGGTGTGAATTCATTGTGACAAAAGTAAGTTGCTTTAATTTATAGCTTAACATTAAACTAGATGTGAATGGACACCAAAATTGTTAGCTAACATTTTAGGGTGAAAATATCCTTGGGTGGTACCATTAAGAACCACCTCAAGGAATGAAAAAGGAACCAAAAATAGCTAAATCATTTTCCTAGGCCCTTTATTTAAAATGTTTTCACAACTATAATTTTTTTTTTCATGTTTATCAATTACATGCACTAATATATGGCTTCAAGTTTATTTATGAATTAAAGTTTTTTGAAAATTTTGAATTTTTTTTATTCTTAATTAAAATGGCCCCTTTGTAGATTTATAGCCTTAACTTTGGAAATTCATAACTAAATTATATTTATTCAATTAATTTCCTAATAAAAACTTAAAAATAGAATGGCTTCCAAATTACTTTAAGAAAAAAATTCCCAAGAAAATTCTAAAATTTTGTTTCAAATTTCTATTCTTAATTAAAAAGTTTAAGGAAAGGAGCCAAGGTTACATTCCTGAAACTTTTTCTAAATGCAATGATTGAAAACATCAAAATACACAAAATTTTTAATATTATTGAAATTTCAAAATATATGGACCCTAATAAATGTACTCATTAAAAAAACATTATGAAAATATTTATTTAAATGTTTCCTATGATTTTTCAAAAGTTCAATGGGCCCAAGAAAATCAAGGTGTGATGGTTTCTAGTGGTACCATCTAAAGAAACTTTTACCCTTTAGGTTAGTGTTAACTTTAATGTAGGTATTTTTTTCATTATGATGTTATCTAAATATTAGGTTGCCTAACATTATAACCTTAACATTAGGTTTGAATGATGTTTAAAATAGGTATCCTTTTCAATTCTTGGTCAAATTCAAAATTGATAGATGGATTATTATAATTGATTCTTGAAACTTTGTTGATAACTAATTGATTTTTCAATAAGTGGACAACATTAGTTTGGAACACAACTTTGTTAATGCATTATAGCAAAATGTAAATATTTCAAAAAATAGGTTGTGGTTCATGCCACATGTGTGAGATAAACTTTGAGGTTTCATGCATTATAATGTACATTATGTGATGTTTATTGTGCCATATATTATGTTAAAATTGCATTTTGACATTAAATTGTGGCACATATTTCACAAATGTCAAAATAATGTCAAACTAAAATTTTTACATAATACATGGCACAATAAACATCACATAATGTACATTGTAATGAATGAACCAAAATTTTTATCTCACACATGTGTTGTGAAGCTTTTAAAATACCTTGTATAACTTCTTTTATTTGTTGATTGAAAATAACACGACCGACTATTGTACAAATGTATTTTACCAAAAACATTCTTCTTTATTTCTTCCAAGTTGATAATGTTCATAAATTTGAGAAGAAGTGCCTAAAGGGTCATGTTGAACCTCAACGGGCTTTTCATGATTTCTTAAAATAATTACTCGCAAATTCGTTCCCTATTGAAATCATAAAGGACTATGCTAGCTGATCATTTTTTGCTCCTAAGCTACAATCACATTGTCGTAACCATAAAAATAACTTGTATTTTTTTCAAGGAAACCTTACTTCTATAACTATAATTATATTTCAATCCTCTTCCCATTGAGCTCTTACTTTTTCCCTAGTCCACGAGAAATGTAATAAAAAAATATAAGACTAATGCAAGTAGTTTATCATGGAGGATTCACAATCACTAAGAAAAAAATTAGAACTACCTTTTATGTATACTTTCTTTGGCCATATTTATTCTAGTTTGGGTATTCATTTAATTTTGTTAAGTGTTGGTCTCTTCCTGCTGGTGTTCAAAGCTTTGTATTTTGGAGGTGTATATGATACTTGGGCTCCTAGGGATGGAGATGTAAGGAGGATTACGAATTTTACTCTTAGTTCAAGTGTCATATTTGGTTATTTGTTCAAATCACGTTTTGGTGGAGAGCTATTTCATTAGGAATTGATGATCTTTTAATAACACCTTCCAAAAGTTGGTTTATTCAACATCAAGAGGAACAATGCGATAAATGGGTTCCTATTAGCTTGTTCCAACTTAGGGTAATAAGCCCATGGACTTAATTTTATTCCATTATTCACTGTTAAAAAAAAAAAAAGGGAGAACTTCCATCTCCGAGCTTTATTTAGATGATGCAGCTCACTTCTTTTCATGTTGAGCATATCGACCTGTGTAATGTTATAATTAACGTGTTAAGTATCCTGCTTGGGGAGTAAGTTCACAAGAATGAAAATCAAAGGAATTGACAGAGGCTCGCACAAGTGGTGGAACATGTGGTGTAATTCGATGCAACGTGAAGAACCTCACGAGAGGTTTTTAAGAGCCTTGCAAATTAATGTGGGTTATTGGTGTAATTCTAACGGTATTAACATTTTGATTCGATGTAATTGAATATTTCATGCCTTGGGATCAAATTGGTTATTGGGCCAACTTGTTAAAATACTTTTATAATCAATCGTATAGGAGATTTCATATTATTACTAAGCATTTTAGAGGTAGTTGGGATTTTATTTTCCTGGAAATGGGTAAGATTTTTGGTATAAGAAAAAAAAATTTGTTTATATTTTTTTTATTGTGATTTTTCTCCTTCCCCTTCATTTAACAATTCTTGTATTAGGTTTAGATTGATTAGTGTTAGATCGAATGTATTTTTTTTTTTTTCCTCATGTAGAATTTGCTAAATCTAAATGAAAAAGGTATTGGATTTTTAAAAAAAAGGTTTGGAGAGGTTTAACCCTAAGAGAAATGGAATAAAAAGTCGTGGAGTTGGTTCATTTTTTGCACTTAATTGAGGGACTTTAAACCTTGTTCCAAATATAATTTTGAAAAAAATGGAATATTAAAAAATAAACTTATAGGTAGTGGCTTGGTTAAGGGGATCCACCGAAGCCGTAGCGAAAGTGAGTCTTCTTGGGCAATTATCACTATTTATAAATTCAAACATGGGTGATCTATTCACGACCGAGATGAAGTTATGGTGAAATTAAGTGGCTTGTTTCTCTTGTCATATTGTGCTTGAAGGGTTTTGGTTTGAATTTGAGTGGCACCATTTTTAATTAAAAATATGAAATTGATTGAATTGTTTCAAGACATTTTGAACATAATTCACATACCACTTTAATGGGTGAATACCGCAACCCTTGGAACATACTACCACCCTAAGTGGTGAAGAGTTGACATTGAGGTGCCAAACCTTCCCATCAATGTGAACTCTTGGGGAAGGCGAAATCGAATCTTCCTAAACCATTTTGTTTAAAAAGATTTTGTGTTTCTCCATGAGGATAATATATACTTCCAAGAAATATTTTTATTTTGACATGATTACCCATTCCCTTTTCTATCTTAACTAATCTAGTCATTCAACTATTAATATTTATATTAATAATGCCAAGTGGAATGGTTGTCGCCCAACATATAAAAGTTATTCTAAAGGTAATAGGTTGATCTTCCCCAAGAATTCACATTGATGGGAAGGTTTGGCACTTCAATGTTGACTCTTCACCACCTGGGGCAGTAGTATGTTCCAAGGGTAGGGCTATTTGCCCATTAAAATGGTACATGAGCTGGGTTCAAAATGCCATGAAACAATTCTGTCCATATTTGGTGCCGGGCGTTAAGGCATTGAAAGGACCCTTCCTTAGTACCTGTTAACCACAAAGGAATCCTTCTGGTGGTATTAGCTGTTTAGGGTGTTTGCATGCTATGGTGGACCCAAAAAATTGTCACAATATTGTAATTTTTAGTGTAAACAAAATTTTCAAATTTTGGGGACATGATTAGAAAAGGAACAATGGTCCAAGGGTGTAGTTAAAGGTGGTTCACATTTTTATTTATCTTTATGTTGTGAAATTAATGTTAATAAGAATGATGTCACAGTCCTTTGGAGTATATTTGTAACATGCAGTTACCTATCACATAACCATTATTTTACAAAAGGATTAATAAACACTTCTTTGCTAGAAATTTTCAATACAAAATTTCACATTAATGTATATATGTACAAAGAATAATCTTCCATCAAAATTCTTTCAAATTCACTTAAAATCATGAAGTTTAAATTTAAATTAAATATAAACCTTTGGTATTACATTATGTTATAATAATGAATATGATTATGATGTTTATAAGTTGTAAAATGTTCTTCCATTGAGGATATAAATGTCTTTGGTGTTATTTTTATTTATCCATGAAATTGAAGTTGAGTTTTTTAATTGGTAAAAAAATGGTATATTGCTACCAAATAGAGTGTTTCAAGCAAGTTTTATAATGTAATTGGTGTACATTTATTGAAAGAAACAAACACGAAATAATTTCATATCAAGTTTGTATTGATTTATTTTATTTTTAAAGCCCATGTCAACTTAATGTAATTTTTAAAAAATTTCAAAAGAAATGAATTTTAAAGTTGTGATATTTTTAATATTTTATGTACATCTAGTTTTACTACATTTGGGTCCATCGTAGCATGCAAACACCCTTTATTTCACTCCCTTTTCAATTTCATTAGGTAGTCATGACTCAAGACATAGACAATCACAAATACTAAGGATTTGAATTTATTCCAAATGAGGCAAAGAAGTTCTTGTTGTAATTAATTGAAAAAATAATTAGAAAATAAAATAGCTAGTATGAAATACTTCAAATATTTGGTATTGTATATTTGTACCTTAGATATTGTCATTGTTTTTTTTTTTGAAAATATGAGTTTATGACATGTGGGCCTTCTACCTCCATGCGGCATTGCTCCATCAGGCTTTCATCCATTGCAAATTTTTTTGTACTACTCATTTGCAAATGATATCCACACTTTTCACAAATACATTTGTTTTGTCTCAAAAATCCAACATAAAACATGTTCTTGCAATTTTCACATTGAGTCCATAATCTTTTAATAGTATTAATTTTAATATATTTGTCTTTTTCTTTCTTGCTAAGAATATAACCCTTAGTAGTTTCTTCGATGGTTCTATTTTTTCTTTATTCGTTAATTTCATTTTTCATTTATTCCAACAGTTAATCCTCCACCTCCTCCCAGGTTTATTTCTTGGGTCATAATTACATTACTTATAACTTCTTTCTCCATGGACAAAGTTGATTGAGAATCGTCTTTCATCCCAAGCTTGACATGTCATGAATCTTTTTGAAAGTGAAGAGTGCCTTCAAGAACGTGGACACATGTGGTGCATGGCTATTGTCAGTTTGTATCGTAAGGTGTTGGGTTAAGTCCTGCAACAAGTGCAACCTTTATGTTTAGTTGCCATCATTTAATTTGGAACCTTAAACAAACTACTAGTGAGAAGCCAAAGGAAGGTGAAGATGACATTGAAGTATTTTGTTTCACGACACAAATATTTTGTAGTAGCCTATGATGAAATAGATTTTTGATTAATCAAAAATTAATTGTTGGCTAGTTTGAAAGACTTAATAAGACAAATATTCTTATGTTTTATTAGAAATCTTACAATGATTCTTTTCGATATTTTCAATAATAATTTTTAGAAACTTCTAGATTTATTAAAATTTTCCCAAATTATTTATTAATTATTATGAAGCCATCGAACTTTTTTTCTAATAGATGTAGCAATATGTTTAGTTGTGAATAATGCATCAATCCATTATTTGTTATGATGATATTAGTGGGAAGTGGTAAGAAAAACAAATATATATATACGTAAATGCAAATTTTTTTTAGTTCCATCTTATTAAACTTGAAATACTATTAATTCAAGTATTTCATTACTTCCCCTCCCAATTTATGATACTTTGGGAGTTAATGAAACTATTTTGATAAAATTGGATTCTCGTAATTCTCAAGCGATTGGACCAAAAACAAGAGTTCCTTTAGGATTTCCTTCTTGATTTATGATAATGGCAACATTGTCATCGAATCGCACACTCATTCCATTTTTACGTTTGAGTTTTTTACAAGTACATACAACTATTGCCCTAACTACTTCTAATTTTTTGAGAGGCATATTTGGTATCGCTTCTTTAACCATGGCAATAATAACATCACCAATATGTGCATATTTTTTATTACTAGCTTTTAATACTAGAATACACATTAGTTTTTGAACCCCATTATTATCTACAACATTCAAATAAATTTCAGTTTGAATCATTTTTCCATTTTATTGAAGGGATCAACCCCCCCACCCCCCCCAAAGGAAGGAGAAATGAAAAAAAGGGGGGGCTCAAGGGGGGGGGGGGGATATTACTAATTTCATTTATATAATATTTTTTCTTATTGTTTTAGGGAGTTTTCCTCATCTATTACTTGTCCCTATCCATCATTTGTTTCTACCCATCACTCATATTTTTATTGGATGGAATAGTAACAAATTGAATACATATAGGCATTTTGTATCAAATTTGAAATTTTCACCCAATTGAGCACATTTGGCATACTTTTTTATGGTAGTTGGGTCATTAAAACTTATTCCATCAAGTTCACCACCATAATATTCCATAGTTACACTTATTTGTTCAACATTATATTTAGTATCTATTTTTTAAATGGAACATCTAACTCTTTATGGATGTCCTCAACGTAAAGGAATATATACTAAGGTGTATGTGTGACTTGTTTAGATTAGAAACTTCAAAATAATAGATAGGGATCAGTATGGTAGAACTTTTTTTTATGGTAAAACTCTTTTTTCTTGTTATTTCCTTAAAAAATATATCAATTATTGTAATAGATATATTAAAAAAATATTAATGTTTTTTATGTTTCATCACATTATTTTGCTTTCTAAACCCATTTCTAACCATTGTCCCCCTCCCAAGGGCATGTTCTTACACATTACTAACCCATCCGCCACTGAAACACCACTAGGATGCCTCCTATCCAACTTGCATGTGTTAAGCATGCCGCCAGTGTTCATCTTGAACTAGGACACTGTCTAATATTAAAGTAGTGTGATCCAATTCGAAAATTTCATCTAATTGAACATGTACATCAATTCTCTTGGGACAATTATAAATGTTCGTTGCGAGATTTAACCCAACATCTTGCGGCACAAGTTGACAACAACCATACACCACTTGTGTCCATGTTTTTGAGGGCATTCTTTTCTTTCAAGAAAATTCGTGGCATGTCAAGCCTTGATAAGGGTCTTTGTGTTGCATCAAATTAAACCACATGCTCCATTGCTTGTGTGGGCCCCTAGTCAATACCTTTGAGTTTCATTCTTGCAAATGTTCTCCCTAGGCAAGATACTTAACGTGTTAGCTACAACATTATTATACAAATAGAAGTGGGATGATTGCAATTACTCGTTATGCCCATTGTGGTGGAAAAAATGAATATGTATTTTTTTCGACAAACTTATAATTATGCAATTTGCAAAAACATGTATGAGTTTAGGAAAAGGGTCTTTACAATATCGGGTAATAACAGAGTGACAATTGCTTAAATATGTTGATATTGTTAGAAGAGCAAAAGGATCTACAAGTCAAGTTTTCTTACAATTGCTTGAAATGCGCTTAAATAATGTGATCTTTTGATTAGGTATGGCAATTTAATCTTGGGTGAAATAAATACCATGATTTCTGTCTTTTTTGATATAGTCATCATGTTGTAGATCAACAAATCCTAAAGTTACTTGATGTTCCCCTTCAAGTTTAAATCCGTGTTAAAATATCTCCTTTTAAGGAAAAAGTTCAAGAGCAATAGGAGTTTCATTTTTGTACAAATCTTCATCAGAAAATTTGAGAACTCATTGTTAAGATAAAAAAGTAAGATAAAAAAGAAGAACAATTTTGAGTTATTCTATATTTAGACTTTTAGAATGTAAAATAAAAATTAAAAAATATTTTTAATTTTTTGCAAGATTTCTTGTACCTCCCCTAGGAAAATCAAGAAATACCAATAATATTAAGAAAAAAAAAAAAATTTTAACCAATTTTTAGTTTGGTGAAACCAAAATTGGGTTGAATGATTCATATGGCTGCCCACTTTATGCATGTATTGTAATGTGTCATCAATCACACCCTATTATGTGAAAAAACCCACATTCTATTGTAATGATGACAAAGGCAATATTTTAATGAAAATCAATATTCTTTTAAGGAATTTTTTAATGTAGACAAATTGGCATATCCATGGGAATATGTAACTAGATACAGTTTGTTTTCTTCAATTTGACAATTAAAACATTTCAAAATCAATCCTTGCATTTAATTTTTTTTCAAATTTCACTTTTGGTGAATACATGAAACTTTTAGTGCATTGATTTAAAACTTGGGCTTTCACAAAAAATGTGTTAATTGGAACCAATTTGTTATTTGTTAATTTTGTGATGTACACCCAAAGAAGTTTTAGTCAAATTTGGTAATATTGAACAATACTGTAGTACTTTTCCAGGTTTGGCATAAATTAAATTATTCTCTAATTTGCTGAATTTTTGGATATTAATAGTTAGTTATGACAAAATTTTAAAAAATTCATGCAACCAACCAAGTGTGATCCCTGAACCTCCTCTCTGAGTGGCTAACAGTAATAAGTTACTGATAACCTAACCACAAAAACACTAAACTTCTCTTATAATCATATGGTTATAATAAATTTAATATAGAGTGCTGAAATTTTCAGAATTCAAATTTTAACTGCTGAATTAAGAATTAAGAATTAAATTAATTATTCAGCATTGAGGTGCCAAACCTGAAAAGGTACTACGATATATGAAAATAATATTTTTTGAACATCATTCTATATTTTTGGCTACCTATTGGGACCAATACATAAATCTGGTAATAATAATAATAATTATTATTATTACTAAAATTACAGTGATTAAAACCCTAAAAATCACTTCATTTTTGGCTTGATTTCCATATAATTTTCTTTTTTTTTGGGTGAAATTTAGCTAGAAAATAAAAGGTTGCTTGGAACCAACTCAATCATGTGAAACATAATAATGATTATTACATTTGCTCCAAACACCTTGACAAGTATAAATCCATTCTTTAATTCCCATCCAATTGCACTCAAAACCCATTACCTAGAATCATTGTAATTGATGGTCATTTCAATCTCCATTGTAATTGGAGATCAATTTTAAGTGAAAAATAAATTATAATTCAAGAAAACAATGGTTGGGAAACACTTTTGGTTGTGTCATGACAAAACAATGCAGATCAAATTTTATGCAAATAAATAAATAAATAAATAAACATTGAAAATCGTTTTCAGCCATTGAACCATGGAGGTTCCTTTTAGTTACCATAATATCTTGTTGGTGGCCATGATTTTTGGTTGCCATAGTTTTGTGAAGATCAATTTTGAGCAAAAATATAAAGATTTACAGCTTGAAATCACTTTTGGTGATTGTGCAATTTTCGAGATCATCCTGTCACTATCTTAAGGTGGATATAATTTACCATTGCCAGCACATGATAATGGAGATAGAATGTGCCCAGCAAAGAAATGGAACAAAAATCTAAAAATCAAACAAAACCAAGGTTCATTGAAACCATCCAAAAGATAGCCATCAATTCAACAAAATGAACACAATGTACCAATAAATAAAGTGAATGAAATGAGACTACAAAGTTACATAGGGTTTGAACCCAAGTCCCACCCAAATAATCAAGGCAGGTGAATGGGCTCAAATCCTTCAATTAAAAATCCTCATATTTAGTGCAAAATCTTTGTAAAATATATAAACACACATATACTTTGAATTTCTGCTCATGAGAATTTTATTATGTAATTAAATATTTCCATAGTGAAATTAATTACATGTGTTTACTTTCTTTATTTAATTTAATTTTCAGTTTTATAATTACATTGAAATTCAAGATATTTTTTATTTCAAAATGTAAAAGAATGTTACATTATTTTTCAATGTTTACTTCAACAACTTAAATGTAATTTTAAAATTTAAATTGATTTGGGTTATAATTCAAATAAAAGTTTAAAGTTACATCCAATTTATTTAATTTTACATTTAATTTAATTTATGATGTCTTTAACTCCAAATGTCAAGAAACTAAATCAATTTAATATTTTGATTTGGGCCATAAATCCAAGATGGTTTTTTCAAACATTTGGAGATTTTTTTTTACAACTAAGGCAATTTATGAAAATATTTCTTTTCATTTTTTTCACATTCTTGCAAGATTTTCATATTAAAAAAAAACTCATGTACATGTACAATAAGGTAGTGAGGTAATTATGTAATAAAATTAATAAAATTGTTGTTAGTTCAGTGTATTTATTTATTATTTATTTAAATTAATTTCACAAGTGAAGTACATAATATACAAGTTACATATGTAAATGTATAATTTAAAAAAAATGTGGGAACAAGCTTACCTAAATTACAATATTCCAATCTGGGCATTTAGGGTGTTGTTTAGTTTGGTTTGGAACTACATGAATTTTGTTAGATTTTTAGGCAAATCTTTTGCTGTATATGAATAATTTAAGTTTCACATGTACATAAAGGTTATATGGGTTGAATTTTCTATAATTAAAGTTCAAAATTCCAATTCCATTTTCTCAATCATTTTTAGTTGGTTTCCACTATATTATTTTTAATTTAAAAAGAATATAAAAATTAGTTTAAAATATGATAATTGCATTTTAACATCATTTAAAAAAAGTAAACTTAAGTTCAAAAAATAATATAAAATTTTCTTTTCAATTTTAATATTACACATACAAAAACTAGCATCAAAAGTAGCATTATACAGTCACATGCTATTGTTCAAGAATGATAATTTCAACAACATGAATTGCATTAGTCAAACTACACAAATCAATTTTGTGTCCCATTCGTCATATGTATAGCATCAATGTGTTTGATTTTTAAAAATCATAACAAATATAACTAATTTTGATAGACTTAAAATGGACAAAGTCAATCATTTCAAATTAAGTAGTCTTGAGTTTACAATATGTTTAATTGCAATGCTAAGTACTAGTGTAAAAATCATATTTTTTTATTAATGAAACAACATAACATGATCTAGCAAAAGTGGTTGGTATTCATTGCTTCATAGCGAGAGGACATAGGAATTTATCAATTGACTCCAAATTCCAATTCCCCCACTAAGCCATTGATCTACATGTGGTACCTACTACAACCACCAGGTTAGTGAATCTTTTACACAAATTTTGTCATTTTTTCAACAAAAAAAAAATTGGGAAAGTTTTGGAACCCAGATCCAGATCTGTCCACTCCTACCTACTAAATCGACAGATCACAAAAAGCCTAAGAAACACAAATAGAATTCAATTCTAGACAAATAATATGTCCAGCACACAAATAATTCAAGTGTAAAAATTCACCAGTAATTAGCTATGCCAACCTCTGAGGTATATACTACACTGAAGTCACTGTTTTTGCAAACCAACGACAAGGAACAACAGTACAGATAGTGCATCTGCAGCGAGCAAAGAAGGTGCACATTACTACCATAAAGCTAATTTGAATGTACCTTAGGGCTCCTGCAGTTCCAATCAGTGTTTTTTTCCTCAATTTTATATACGGCATCTACAGCAAGCAATGCAGGTGTACATGATTACTACGTAGCCACCTATAGTGCCTATCATCAGTAAGAGGATTTAGCCAAATTTGGTTACAATCGAAATATGAAAGTGAAAACATTTAAGCATCCTTCTATATTGTTGGCGATAGGTACTGAAACCTGATGTAGAATCTGGCCATGTTTCTAGTAACAGATTTCGAAATTTAGGGATGAGAAACCCCGAAAAGAACACATTTTTCAGATTTATCCTCAAAGAAACCTCCAAAAACAAACCTCTAGTTCCAATCGATCAGTAAAATAAAAAAATAAAAAAATTGATGTTCACCATATTGATCTAGGCGCTAGTCATTTAAAAATCTAGATCCAGAGATCATTCGTGGATGAGACGTGCGTCGGGCACGATCCTAACACACGCATTTTACAAGCTCATCAGCTCTCATGCGTGTTACTCGAACTTTCGCGATCGCTTTCGTCGCTCTGGCGCACATGCAGTAAGCTAGCCGGACCACTTTTTTTGTGTGGCTGCTAATTAAATCAAACGATGGCGTTTTGTGATCTTATTATGATATTATGAAATGGTTGTCCTTTTGAGTATTCATGACGTGCGTGGTCTCTAAAACGCAATTCCGACTTAGCAGATCATCACATCTGGAATGATCAGCTAGCAGCATCGCGACTTAAGCTGCTTATATAATAATATATATATCTGACTAGTGAGCAGTAACGTAGGATCATTAACATATTACTGCTTTTTCGTAATGTATCATTTTTATCTCATTGTCTTGACTTGAGAGTAGGTGAAATTAGTTATATCATCCGTCCGATTGTCAACAGCGTGCGTTGGAAGTGTTCAAGACATGTATCTATGCCAGATGTTTGCACCATTTTCAAGACTCTAATTACCGTTTCTTGAAACAAAACAATCTATTGAATATTTCGTCTTGGGAGCCCATTGCCCACGAATCCTCAAATTTGAACCCCTTTGAAAAATGTGATATGAATCGCTTGATAAATTAGACGAGAAGACAATATTGTATTTGCCCATGAGAAAATTTAACATTGAAATGTGTTGTGTCACGGATAGTTCAACCAAGGCCTATTATCAGTTCGTGCGGGAAAACTACGACAGACCCAATTGCGACAATTCGCAGGTGAAACAAAGCGAACAACTGTTAATCAGAATAAAGGTAATCGATGTTGCGAGCTTCCTCTATCTAGGGAAACACAAATAAGGTAGCCGAAAAAGAGAACAGGTGAAGGGGCCGAGAATCTCGGTGCGCTGATACGCTTAAAGTGGCTCGATAATTGGGAACTTGATCACGATCGATCGATGGCAAAAGCTGGGCTCTAGCTGCAACCTGAGCACTTTTCCTCTTACATGCAACAGAAAAAATTGTCATGATCGGGTAAGCAAGAAATTTCACCGCAGTTGGTCAAGCGTTTGTATTGATTTCAAGCGTTACGGCTTTAACGACAAACAGAGGGCCCACAACTAATTGACTGGTGAATCCCCAGTCGAATTATATCATCTTTTGTGTCTAGCATCTCGTGTACTTACGACGACACTTGATTGTGCCACGAGCGGCTTGAACTTTCAAGTTTCAATGTTGTTCTCGGCAAGAATGAATATTCATCAAACGAAATTATTTTGTGTTAATTACTGTCTATCGAAATTTAATAATGTCACAAGCCCTGATCACAAGCCCCGGTCCTTAATGGAAGTAACTTCGTCGACATGGGAAGGCACGTCCACTGGAGGAAATTTCTTTGCGATGCGCATCCGAGACAATTGCGATCGAATTGTAGGATAAAAGCCCACCGGATTCAAGTCAATGTCATTCTTAGAAGCCTCAAGTTTCTGCCACATTAAGTGGAGCCTGTATTGCATTAGTTGCGGGCTTGGGGTATTTCAACTGTCCGGATTCATCTTCTCACGAGGGTAGTTGTGTGACGGACCACGGTATTGTGACGTACACCATTAAGTCAAGCCATTAAGCTGCTATTGTCTCCAATAGTATCAATTCTAGTTTCAATATGAATCAGTAGGGCACCAATCGATCCGATGTCGGATGACTGATTTGGAGGATAACTATATTAATTCTGGCCAGTCGCTGGGACAATCTTTAATTTACCCTTCAGAATCCGAGTTAGAAAAACTCTTAGTACAGTTGTCGACATTCTTATCACCAAGGCTGTCCTCAAGGGATCTACATCCAAGTGACCAAGTGTTTGAACAACAGATTCACAACCGCGTCTCACGCCAACTAGCAACCACCTGCAATAACCTAATCGAATATCAGAGGACTACACACTATTATATTAACTGAAAGACTAGTAAAGTGAGAGTCATGATCGCAGCTGCATGCATGCAGCAGAAGTTGTGAGTTTTAGAAGTATTGCAGGCTCCAGTCTTGTGGACGTTCTTAATTTGCAAAGAATTACACCTTCATACGACATTCTCGTATGATCTAATTCAAAGGAAAGTTGCCTCTGAAGAGCTGAAACTCGTGCATCAAGTATAACTCGAGTCAGAAAGAACCACTGTCGACGCTCGGTTCTAGCTTTAGACCTAAATTCAGGTGAGCTATAGAATTCATCTTTGTTCTGATCCCGCAGCTCCGTAATGTGACTGAAGGTGATCTGAAGGACGTAGTAACATTAATTGATACGCTCGCGCACCTTCAATCCGCTTGCAGGCGGAATATTTAACCCGCAGTCCAACGTGGTTGACTGATCAGCGGCAGGATCATCAGCAATGCATAATGTACTGCGGAACAGGCAGCTTCGTCGACGGCCACAAAGCTCATACGTAAACTACCCGCTCTTCAAATGGCTCGTGCTGATCTGCATGCAGACTACTCTCAATTATAATATTCCTAGGCTGTTTGTGATCGCGCAAGATTCGATTTGTCAGGACTTGGCACCATCGCCAACCTTGGGACCATTTCTAGATTCACTGCCGATCCCACCGACCATACCGGTTAATCTATCTCAACTTGTCATCGGTGCTTACAAGATAAAACACAGGTGATTCATATTGTTGGGTGCACTCCTTTCAACGCTATATAGTGGAAGAATAACTTCGAGGACATGTAACAGATAATCAGGTTGCCCGCCGTGGAATGGCTGAAAGTATAGGTTGATCTGTTGGTAAATGCGCATATAGAATCCTTGCAAAGAAAGTCTTATAGCAATTGCGCTTAAGTTTTATTGGACTTCCTGGAAGATGCTTCGAAATCATGTCTTGGGTTGCAGTATCGGGAATAAACTGATGTTGAAATTGTTTGTTTCATGATTTTGCAGCAATTGCATCAAGATCTGAATGCAACGACATTGTACGCATACGGAACAAGCCAGGCCACTGCACAATACCCAGGTCCGACTCTTATTGCGACGCAATTTGAAACAGCGCTGATACGTTGGGAGAATCACATCCCGGACGCGCAACACTTTCTCACAGTCGACCCCACTATACACTGGGCTAATCCCGTCAACGGTGGCGTGCCAACTGTTGTCCACGTGCATGGCGCCGAGGTGCAGAGCGTTTACGATGGTTACCCGGATGCTTGGTTTACTCCGCTCAATGAAACAGGCCCAGAGTTCGTTACACAAAACTACCAATACCCCAACACGCAGCCGTCGACCATGCTCTGGTACCACGACCATACCGACGGCATCACGCGCCTCAATGTACTTGCGGGTCTCGTGGGTCTCTACTTTGTGCGATCATCGTTCGACGCTGCGATGACCGCGTTGGGTTTTCCCAGTGGCCAGTATGAGATCCCGCTGGTGATTAGGGACATGCAATTCTGGCCGAATGGCTCCATCAACTTCCCCAACATTGGGGACAATGCGACCATCCACCCTAGTTGGTGCCCAGAGTATTTCGGCGACACGATTCTTGTCAATGGAAAAGCGTGGCCATACCTCACAGTTTATCCCCGTGTCTACCGATTCCGCATTCTTAACGGTGCTAACGCTCGATTCTTTCAGGTACGTGGTTACGAAAACTGCGAAGACCCTGAAACTTCATCTCGTATTCATGACGTTCATATGAAGCCGGTCACTTCTTTAGCCTTATTGGATTAGAATTCAATTGAGCACACATCATGATATGAACTCCCAAAACGTAAGCTCAGCTGCATGCAATCGGATAGTCCGTGGACCTAACACTAGTAAGTTGGTGCTTTTCTTTGATCAGTTGTTCTTCAGTGACCCCAATATATCTTTCTGGAAAATCGGTACCGACCAAGGCTACCTATGGCCTCCACTGCAATTGTCTTCAATCCTCCTGGCTCCCGCTGAGCGAGTCGACGTGCTCGTGGATTTTTCGTCCTTGACTCCCGGAACGATCATTTACCTCAACAACTCAGCCCCTGCACCGTTCCCGGACGGCGATCCGTCATTCAGCCCACCTCAAACCAACGTGGTGATGCAGTTTCAGGTCAACGCAACATCCTCAATCAACCAGCTAGGATTACCCACGCCAATGCCCTTGTCCCAATGTCTCGCTCTCATAACTCCCATTTTGTCCAATTTCACCCCGGTGACTCCAACGGCTCTCAGTGCCACGGTTACTCGAAGGCTGCTGCTGCAGGAGTTCGACGACGCCAACAATAACCCCACCCAATCGCTCCTTGGAAATGCTACGTGGTTGGACCCAGTGACGGAGACGCCCATAGTAGGAGCGACTGAGATCTGGGAGATGATCAACACCACTCCCGATGCACATCCTATGCATACCCATCTCGTCGGCTTCCAGGTTCTCAATCAGCAATCCTATGATTCAACTGGGTGGGTACTATTCACGACTCCTATGAAATCTTCGTCCTGCAAGACCTGTAAATCACCATTATATTCTGACGTTTTGCGAGTCTCTTGCATTGATTTCTAAACACGAGTGCTATACATTAGATTTTTTCGTTCCCGTGCAGACGTACTTGCAGATAACGTGCTTACATACATAAAACATGACCACCTCATGTGCTTTTCTTTTTCCTTTTCTCTATTTGGAGGGATGTGTAGGTACTTAAATGGTACTTGTTCAATCGAGACTCCATACGGCGACAGTGGTAGCTGCTTCACAGATATCCCGACAGGTCCAGCTGATTACCAAGTAGGATGGAAAGACACAGCGATTGTGTGGCCAAACAATGTTACGCGCTTCGTCATACGTTTCACCCCGCAAACTGGAGGCATCTTCCCGTTCGACCCTACTTTTGGGCCAGGCTATGTGTGGCATTGCCATATCTTGGATCATGAAGATAATGATATGATGCGCCCTTTCAATCTCATCTATTGACGACAACTGGAAATCGTAGCTGATCAATACCTGCAGGGGACTGATGAATGCTGCAACTCCTCATGCACCACGACGATTCTAGTATTAGCAAGCTCTGCGTGTTAGTCAAGCTGGATGCATGCAGGTGCTCTAGAATGATTAACGACCATTCTAGTAGGATTAGTAAACTCTCCATCATGTCAATAACGCTGCAGGATGCTGCTAGAATTCATATATCTAATAAACTTAATTAGATCACATGATCAGATCAGCATTAGCTGCCCTGCATAAGTTTCTATCCTATTGAATTCAGTATTATATAGCTAGCCATGGAAATTATAAGTTCTGCAGTTGAGCTGCTGAATATTGCAACTGATGAAACTGCAGGTTCTGAAATTATAAAAGCTTGTAATGAAGTTTAGACGTCTTGCACTTAGATCCAAAGCAATCTGACTCCTCCAAAAATTATGCCAACTTATATTATCCAGATATTATTTTTGCTCATTAATTTAATGGTGTTTAATTTAACCAAGTTTTAATTACTTCCAAATCAACCTATATAATATGACTTTACAGTGAATTATGAATAGGTAGTGAATTTCATCAGACAGGCTCACTAATTTTGGTTGAGGACTACATGTTGGCATTTAAGTCAAAAACACTGCATTTGGATCAATGTATCAACAATACATTGAATCATGAAAGTTTATTTGCAATAGAGCATGAAATTTAAATAATGGTGTAAAATTACACGGGCTCATGCCATGACATTCAAGCATTGCTTTTATTTATATATAAATCATAACTAAAACTCATGTATTGCGTTATTTATAGCATAATGTAATTTCTACATTACTTTAACAGAACTCTCAAATTGTACCTAAACCAAAAAGTGCACTAGAAGCAAATCAAATGAAATACCTAACGAATTAAAACTAGAATAGATCTTTGAGTCCTAAATTAAGTAGATCATAATCATTTGCCTCCTCTTACCTGCTTGAACAAGAACTTGAATTTTTAGTATTTTCAGGTAGTTTAAACTTGTACCGAGTACATGTTATGCGTGTGCTTGAAGATCACCTTTTTCTCACCACAGGGACCAAGCTACTTCTAGTGTTCAGGTGTCGCGAACTAAAGTGAATGCGTAATCCGTGGCAGTGAAGGCATGGCCGAACAAATGCAACGACATGGCCATCCACTTCCACATTTGCACCACATTGCCAATATTCAAGGACAATAGATTTTATGGTTGGAAATGTCTGGAAATGGGAAGAGTATTTTTCTGGTGGATTCAACACTACTGTGTATACAATATCAGGTTTCACATTCACCACACTTGAAATTTAGGGACCGTCGCTTCTTAAATTATTTGGTTGCTGATTGTAGGTCTTGCTCATGTTGATGCCTTGGATACAATTGACTAGATCTTGTGTGCCATCATCTTATGGACTTAGGCATAGTTTGCTGGACAAGTATTCCAAGTTGAAATAAAATTGCACTACCAAAGCCCTCTTTCCTTGACCAACATTCAAACATATACAAAACAGGAATGCTTCTCTAAGGACTAATTTGGTGCAAGACAGGTTCAAGACCTTTAACCAAAGAGATGAAGTGTCCCATGACCTTTATGGCCGTAATGAGACATGGGAACAAACACCACAGTACATGAAAATGGGTCCTTAATCCCTAAAGGAAAAGGAGCTTCCCCTGTTGACCTGTACATCTACTTAAATAGAAAGTTCAAAACTTGTCTATTTGCACAAGACAGCACTTTGTTGTTCAATGTTAGCTCACAAATGTACGGTTATAAATTGCATCTATTCTCTTAAGATTCAAACAAGCAAGGAAACCTCAGAAATCATGGTAGCAGAAAACCTTTGAGAAATTATGGTACCAGAAGTAGCAGCTCGTGGCATCAGCCTTCTTCACCATACCCTGCACCTTAAACCCTAAACTAAATAAACTGGCCCCAAAAACCCATTCCAATGCAAGAAAAACATCCTGTCATAAATGTCATACATACCCTCGAAGCAGACACAACTTCCCTCTGTGAATACAATTAGGGTTCACTCATTGCAAAGAACCTATATGAAAAGGTAATGATGTAGTTTCAAGAACAACCATGCTTTGCACCTAACCTTGGGGCTGCCTCTTTGCACCCCATTGGCCCCTTTATCCAATGGCTCATTTACAGATTCTCAAATGCTTTTCTGGTTGTGTCCATTCACAGAGACAAACTGCAAGCGCTCGATTCATTGAAATGAAAAACACACCATCATCAGTGCATTCAGTTAGGCACAGGATGATCCTGGAATAGCAAATGTTTGGTTCCCTGTTTATTGCATATCAGTGAGACCATGATTTAACCTGCTCCTGCTATCCAACTCAGATAAGAAGACAAGTCAGCCATCTCGTCACTGCTTAGCTTATGGTTGTCAGAGTTCTAAAGTGATGGTTTTAGATGACTTAACAATAGTCAGATGGCAAGGGCTGGTTAGTGATTCGGTGGAGCCTTTGCTATAGATGGGGAATGAATTATCGGCGGAGCGGAGAGGGCACATCTCTTGTCCAGAGTCTCAGCATTGCAGAGAGGAACTATCCTCGTTTTCCCTTCAGTGCCTGAGACAACAATGTTGGCCAAGAAGGCATCCGTTGACAGGGGTTGGCCATCAAATACAGGGCAGACACATGAACAATCTCTGGAGTGGAGACTAAACATTGTAGCTCGTGCCTTCTTTCTGACACAAAAGAAGAAAAAGTGTTACCAAAAGTGGTCTCATATTGTGTAGTTTGTACCCTCAATCGTGGTTATTTGTGGTAAAGACTTGGTGTTTAAACTGCAGCTGAGACGCGAACAGGATGGGTTTCCAGCATCTCTCCTTCACAATGGGTTTTCAAGTTTTTGGAGACCACATTGCTAAGGTCTGTAGGTGCCTTGGTCTATCACACCTGATGAGAATTTTGTCACTGTGGTTGTTCACCGGAGAAGTAGATGAATGTGAAAACTGATTTGTTAGGTGCTTTGTGCTTTCCCTCTCAGAGGTCATATTGTTGATTTCCCTGCAATTTTGCCTCCCAATATCAGTTCCCAATACTCAAATACTCTTCTTTGTAGTTGATTCTCAGGAATTCTAATGACTGTTTTACTCACTAAATTTGCATAATATCAACTTCCATGCATAATTTCATCATTCTTGTGTGTTGTCATCGAGAGAATAGTGTGAACTGTGTGCCTGGGTTTACTCTATATAACCACAAGTTATCAGCTCGGTCTTCTAGTAGCCAAACGCCAACTATATAGTTCCCCTGTCACCGTTCTCGGCATCCCTAGTGCCCTTGAACATCCTCCATCAGCCCTCCCATCTTGCCTGAGGTTCACTGATATACTCCAGTGTCCCTGATATCCTCCTGGCATTACCTGAACAAGACTAGGACCCAAGCCCAGTAGCCTTGGATCCAAACCAGGATTTTATTGGAATGTCTGGATTTCAGACGTCTTGTGGGATGTTGGCCTCGCCACCCAAGATATACTGGCTTTGACGGAAGGCCAAGATTATCATTGAGACTTCTTTTGATGAGGGTGACTTTTGTATTGTCACTTTTCAGGATACATTAAACCTGACACTTGAATCACGAACAGAGGATGTCCCATCCTGGGTGGCATGGGACACAGTTTGAGTACGTTGTCGTCGCTCTACGTAGAGCTCCTCTGCAGGACCGTGTGACCAGGAGGACCTGCTGCTGGTACCAGAGAAGCTCTGAAGCACGGTTTGCCCGAGAAAGTTACTGTCCACATTTTGAGAAGACTTGGCAAACAGGAAAGGACGAAGGATACAGAGGTGCTCAGAGGATACAGAAGACTCGGTAGCGTACTAGCAAGTTAGTTACTTCAAGAACTTCCGCCTTGCCTACTGCCTATGGAAACCTGATACTCTTTTTTATCACTCCCAACTTCGAACAACCAATTCAACAGCATGCCTAAGTGTGAATTTCCCGACATTTCTTGATTTTAGAAACCCATTATTAGAAATCTGGTAATTTTTTGACTTCTGATGCTCTAACTATTAGAAATCTGGTGAATTTTGGGCTTTTGATCCCTGGAGTTTTTCAAGGATTCTTCCAGAAGACCTGAACAAAGAGAAATTTAGTTGCCTGAAAATTCATTAATTGGATTTGGGCAGCCCAAGAAGTTTCTGGAAAACTATATGAATTCAAATTCAGTCTTCTAGCTGCGACAACGCACATCAGCTTCTGTCCAAGTATGGAGCTTTGGTGAGAAGGTGATATCCACGTCGTACTCGGCAGCCAAGCTCTTTGAGAATTGGAGAAATGGACGGATATGGCCTTGTGCAGGGAGGGAATGGGAAGACCACCACACGGGCTGGAGTGACCCAGGCCCCATGACTGCGCCAGCTCCTTTTGGGATGAACTAGTGTTCATCCCCATTATTGAACCTCCAGCAGTCAGAAAGGTTGAGTCAAAAAAGTTTTTTGGTCACCCTCCGACAGTCAATTTTTTTTTCACCTTGTATCAATCCTGCTCACCCAACCTTTGCTCACCTTATAATGGGCATGAAAGCAATCAAGATTTTTTAACCAAAACAAGAACATAGGTAGGCCTAATTCTAAATCCAAATTGCGAAACAAGAAAAATAAAATAAAATCATGACATATGACATGAATCCAACAAGATTTTATTGTAAAAACAAAACAAGAGTAGAACAAAATTGCAACAAAAAAAAGTGCCCAAAACTAGTGTTGAACAAATTAAAAGTAATTAAAGTTCCTACCTCTATTTATAACCCTTGGGGACCAAACTCAAGGAAACTTTCATGGAAATTTTGTCCCCATGTTTGGCCCATGATTAGACTAAGAGTGAACTAAGAGTAAACTAAGAATGAATTAAAAGTGAACCGAATTGATAGTTAACTAAAAGTGAACTAACAATTAACTAAGAGTGGATTAATAGTGAATTAAAACTAATGTTAGTGATGATGCTGACAATGGTGCTAACAATGTCATTCATGACATCACCTCCCCTTCTAACAATGCATTCAATAAGGAATAGCCTTGGGTTTGTTTGGATAAGTTGATGAAATTTTTCCACCTTCTCCATGGCATTTGATAGATATTTAACTAGTTCCCAAATGCATTCGCTATTGTCATAACCTTTTTAATGGACAAAGTATTGTAGTTGTTGATTGTACAATTTAGAATTGAAAATATCCTCCACTTCATATTCTTGTTCACCATTGACTTCCATTGGTGAAGGTAGTTCTGAAACCCATCTTGGGATGGTGGATGCATGATAGGGTTCCAACAAGGAAACATGAAACACTGGATGGATCTTCATGGAGTCTAGAGCTTTGAATTGAAAAGTCACAACGTTGATTTGTTTCATGATGGTGAATGGATCAACTCTTTGGTAGTCCAAAGGTCAAGTTCTTTTGATATGTTGTTGTTGAAGCCACATTTGGTCTGTGACCTTGACATTTTATTAATCTTTTCAATGGACATCAACATTATCTTTATATCATCTTTGTGCCTCTTTAAAGGTGTATACAAGTTGTGTTCAAATGTTTGCCAACCACATGGCTTAATCCTCAACTACAAGATTCATAATGTTGTGCACACCTTGGATGTTAAACTTGGGGTGCAAATCATGATTTGCAAAGAAAAAGGTTTATTTTGTTGATGAATGCACCACATTGTTGTATGCAAATTTCACCATGGACTAGAGGTTTAACCAATTATCATGATGATTATTAGTTGTACATCACAAATATTGCTCCAGAATTCGATTAAGGTTCAAACAACTAAGGTTCATGATAAAAAATATATGTTAAAAAAAGCCTTGATACCGAAAAACATGATAAAAAAATAATTTGGTTATCTTTTCTCCAATTATTATTTTGTTACAAGGAATGAAATGAACCATTTTCGATGAGCGATCCACCACCACCAAAATGGAGTCAAATGAATCAAAAGGTGGGAGATCCATGATGAAGTCCATGGAGATGGAAGACCATGGTGATGGAAGGCTAAAAAAACCCATGTGGTCGATAATGAAAATTATTTGCATGTGCACAAACATCACAATCCAACAAACTCCTTCACATATGTCGTAACCCTAACCTTGGGCTCATGACCAAAGCAAGGGTTTGTGAAGGTACAGGCCAAGAGTGAAACTTGGGAATCACATTTCATATTCCTAGGAGTGTAGGAGAATGTGAGGGAATGAACCCCCACATTCCCAAGTGAACTCCCACATTGGGAGTTGGAGTCCTAATGGACTTTTGAATCTTCAGAGGGCAATTGCAAGGGTCAAAATTCATTAGATTAAAAATTTCCTTATATGATTGAAAATATCTTGAAATGTAGATGTCTAAAATGGGCTCGCATGATCCATTTGGATACTTAAAACATAAGTTATGACCAAAAGAAGGGTCGGGAGTCAAAGTGTCACTTTGACTCCCGACCATTAAAAGTCAAGAATCACCCCGATTTATTTTCTTTCAGGTGGCATGCCACATATCGTTGAAAATATCCTGATGAGGGCTACAACTTTGCTTTACACTTCATCTCGATCAAAGGTTTGTAAAAGAAGTTATGAGCCTCCAAACTTGCGGGAATCCCAATTATGGGAATTTCGGGACTCCAACTTGGGAGTCCCATGACAAAATGACATTTGGGTGCTGGCCCCATGGCTAGGCATAGAAAATATTATAAGGGGGAAGGTGATAGCTTCCTCCAAGTCTTAGCCGTGGTAAATTTTGTGAATCTGTGCTTGCCCGTGGTGAGTCCGTGCACTAAAAGTGTTCCAATTACATACTAACCAACTTGTTGTTTGGTTTGTGTAGGTTCATGTGAGTAATTGAATTTTTTGTCATTATTCTTAATCCCCATCCCAGAACTCTAGCACACCCTCTACCCCAAAAGTGTTATAAGCCAAAGAGCGTGCCCCAACTTCTTTTTGTTGTTTTCACCTTAAACTCACATTTGAATCTATTAAAGAGCATGGGTGTGCATCAACATACTTACACATTTGTGACCACCAATAGTCATGAAACACTAATTCCATGTTCTTGTTGAATCTAAAATGATTTGTAATCAAAGCATCATGTCTAGCTTGAAAGACTCAAAGCTTAATAGGACCATCAAATATGTACAAAAACCCATTATAATACTGCAATCCACCATGAAACTTGAATTTGCCATAATGGCCTAGAGTTGGAATTGAATTCTTCAATTGTCTTAATTAACATTGGTAAAAAGATCTTCTAGCAACTTTTCACAAATGAAAACAAAAAGTGATTTGTCATCAAGAGTCACAAATAATGTTTAAAATCAAAGGTGTTCAAGTTTGAGGAGGCATCACATTATTGGTCACAAATTTCATCTCCCTCCTTAAGCATGAAGTACAATCAACAAGATAATACATTTGGTTTCCCTTAATGACGCCTAGGACGATATGTGATGACAAACCAAAATCAAAACAAGGATAATGCTTAACAAGCTTGGCGTCGATTCATAACTCGAGTAAACATCAAATACTGGAGGTTTTTATGATTTGAATACATGATGATCTCATGTTAAATTCTTTCAAGTAAATGACGTTAATCCTCAAAGGCATCCATGAGGGCCAAAAGTTGTTTGTCATGATTCCTGTAGTTGATTTCAATAAAAAAAAACTTATGAAAGCAAAAATTGACATGATGAAAAAAATTGTCTTCTTCGAGTTATGAAAATGCGACGCCTATTGCAAAATCAAAAACATCTGTCTCCAAGATAAATGATCTAGAAAGGTCTTCATGAATAAAAAATGGGGTAGTTGTGAAAAAAACCTTCAAAGATTGGAAAGCATTATCAACTTCAACTCCCCAAGAAAAAGGCTAATCCTTTTGAATTAAATGAGTAAAAAAGGCCATTATCATAAAATAATGGGAAATGAAACATTGATAAAGGTTGGAAAATCCAAGAAAACATTGAACATCACGAACAATGGTTTAAACCTTGTGACGATCCATGCGAATGTCATCTCCAAAAATGATATAACCCAAAAATTCCATTTTAAATTAATGAAATTCACATTTTTCCAATTCAGCATAAAGTCCGACTTTTTGGAGCTCTTCTAAGACAAGACATACATGGTGTTCATGGTCTTCCATGTTTTTAAGAAAATAAGGATGTCGTCAATGTAATAGACCACGAAATCATCCAAACACTCACAAAAAACATGTTGAAATATAGCACGTGCATTGGTAAAGCCAAAAAATGCATCACAGCATATTCGAAATGGTCGTAACATGTTTGGACTGTCGAAGATTCCATTCACTACTTTCTTGAATATGCACCAAGTTGTATGCTCCATGTAAATCAATCTTGGTGTACATTTTGGCATGACTTAACTGATCCAACAATCCTAAAATTAAGGGCAAAGGGTATCAATTTTTGATGGTGAGTTGATTCAATCCATAATAATCAACACAGGATCGCAAGGAACCATCCTTCTTCTTGACAAAGAGGAGAGGGGCACCGATTAGAAATTTAAAATGCTAAATGAACCCCTTCTCAAAATTCTCATCAATGAATCATATGGACAATGCTCTAGTAGAATGTCAATATTCTTTTTTTCAAACACGTCTTTGAATTCCTTATATTGGGAAGGAATTTCATGATGAGGTGATTTAACATTTGACATGGGAAGAACATAGATCAAGAATGCATCTCATTTTTTAGTAACATGCATGAAAGCCTTTGCCCCTATAAATAATGACTTCCAACACTTGGGTTTTTGCATACCACCAATGTCCTTTTTTTGTTGCAGGTCTTACATGCATTCATCCTCATGCTTCTTTTTGGGTGTATGACATGCACGATCATGAACTCCACCAAACATGCTTGTGATGAAGGCTTCACATTTAAGAACCTCATGCTTTAATAATTCAAAATGAAAATTTCTCATACACCAATCCATTTATGGATTATTGTAAAGCAAGCCAAAACAACCTAATGATGACAAGATTTCTCAGAGAAGAAATGACATTGAAAATGACCTTACTAATGTGAAAACCAATGGCAACATTTAAGCCCTTGGTTTCATGTGTGACCGATCCTGTTGAAAGATTTTGATCATCAATGACTTCAACTAAAACTGGTGTATTTTTTTTTATTAGGGCCGACTTGTATTATTACACCAACTTTTTGGTTAATGAAACATGTTGATGCACCAGAATCAAGAAGTGTTTGAGCCTCCATTATCATGAGCTTATTACATTTGATAGTGATTGGTATCAAAAAACACGGTGTTCAACTTGAAAATAGCTTAGGACCATTTGCACTACATGATGCATCAAAATCCAACCTTGTGGTCCCTATTGAGATTGGAAATGTTCATTTTCCGACTCTTCTAATTAGGGGTTGGTAATAGTGGTGGCATGTGTTACATGTTGATCACATTTCTTTGAACATTCACAAGTAACATGACTTAGTTCTCCACAATACAAACAAATATTGTTTGTACATTGATGTTTATCTTCTTCCATGGGGGCTTTGAATCGTGTCTTATCAATCTACATGGGGTTGTCTTTTGGCAAAATTGCCAAAGAGTGAGATGGCATAATAGGTGCAAAACTTCATTGTGTTACAGGTGTTGGTTCCCAATGCCTTTCTTGTCAATGTTCAAAATTTTGTTATCATATCGCACAGCTTGCGTAATGGCTTGACTTAAGGATGAAAGGTCCGGCATGGTAAACAACAAATCCTTCACATCACTATGTAATCCAATTTAAAACTAACTTATGAATGTCATTTTATCCCATGAAATGTCATAGGTCAACTATTTAAAATCTAATCCATACATTGTTGCCGAACGTGATCCTTAGTGGAAAGATCGTAGTTTGGTGGTGGACATTTGTTCCCTGTCCAAGTTTCCAAACCTAGCACTAAAATCCTCAAAGAATGCTTCAAAATCATTGAATAGGGGTGATTGACATTCAAACAAAGTAAGGGCCATGTTTGACAACAAAGTGTTGAAAAGTCCAATTCAAGTTGAATTGATCAATTATACTAATGAAGATGAAATTGGATGACTAGGCACATTTAGTTGATAAAACTTCAAAACTTTGACCATGAGCCATCAAACTTGTTCATGGCTCCTTTGGTTGGGGTTGGGTCATGGAAACACATCCCAAAGATGTCAAAACTTGATTGCTTTAGAGATGAGCAACAAATTCATGAAGTGTTTGATTTTTTATTGTAGATTTTGAAGGACAACAAGGATTCTTCCATGGACACATAACCTTTTTCCCTAGATGTAGGCATGATTTCAAAAAAAAAATAACAAAAACAAAAACAATGAAAATAGGTTTGATGGGAGTTTGTTTAAACTATAACAAACACAAAAACAACCAAGTCTATATGATTTCTTAACCAAGATGAAAACAAGGGCAAGCCTAAATCCAAATTGTGAAACAAGAAAAATAAGAACAAAAACATGACATGTGCAAGACAAAAATTTAATAAGATTTTATTACATGAATGAAATAAAAACAAAACAAAGTTGTGACAAAAAAATGTACCCAAAATTAGTGTTGAACAAACTTAAAATAATTAGAAGTCCTACCTCTATTTATACCCCTTATGGACCTAACTAAAAAAAGCTTCCATGGAAGTTGTGTGTGTGGCCCATGATTACACTAAGAATGAACTAGAAGTGAACTAAAAAAAAACTAACAATTAACTACATGTGAACTAAACTAATAATTAACTAAAGGTGAATTAACAATTAACTAAAAATGAACTAAATTGACAATTAATAACTATGAATCAATTAACAATGAAGGGTGTAAGTAAAATAAAATGAACAAACTTGATTACCTTGTCAAAACTAAAACAAATAAATATAAAATAATAACAAAACCCATTATAAAACTGTGGAACATTAAAATTTTCCATTTCAATGATTAAAAATAAGATATGTTTACACTAATGTGCATTAATTCTCATATTTCAAATTGTAAAAGTAAGTTTTAAATAGGTTTTTCAAAATTCAAGTAGTTTTTGATGTTTACATTTCAATTTCATTAATTTTCTATTCAAAAAGTAGGTTTGAACACATATTTTTCAATTAGTTTCAAATGTACTTTTTATCTACTTTTAAAATTCATTTGCTTTTAATTTTCTTAGAATTAGATTTTTATAAACCTTACACAACAAATCAATGTTACTTGACACATACTTTCACTTAATTTGATGTTACTTTATAATAGTTATATGAATGACACAAGGTTGAAATGGAAACATCTACTTTTTCTATCTACTTTATTTTGCTTTGACCTTGAACTAAAAATGTGATGTTGGCAATGATGCTAGTGATGATGCCAGCAATGTCATTCATGACACACCTACCTTTACCTCTTCTTTTTTTAAAGAGGTTTTGAACAAAGATGTGCAACATGTAAAAACACATTGAAGTTGGGGACATTTAACTAGCCTTTGGGATCCTTTGTGATGTTTTGCCGAAAGGTTTTGATATTTGTTATGAACTCCCCCCCCTTCCAAGCTTCCAACACCAATTTTCATCTTTTGATTCAATTCTCATTCAAATATTTGGGAAACTTTTAGGTACATGTTCATTAAAATGTCTTAAAAGTCCCTTGGTTTGTTAACTAGCCTCACTCCCCATATTTAATGGGGTTGTAGGGTTCATTTAAACTCAAGCCATTGCCCTAAGTGGCCTATTTAGAGAATTGGGCTCTTATTGTCCTAGTCATTGCCTCCTTATTCCTGGAAAATTGTCACCCTTTCATGTTGGAAGTTATAGGAACATGTAGTTCTAGGATGCTTTTGTTTTAAACACATTTAAGGATGGCATTAAATTTTTTCTCCCCTTTAAGTCCAAGTTTGCATCCCCTTTTGAACAATTTATGGATAAAAATCAAATTACTTTCAAAAAAACATATTAAAAAAATTGTAAGAGCATACATTTTTCAACATCATTTTAAACATGATTATTGATTTTCATCGCATTTGTTTGAAATCATGTGTAGCCTTGGATTTGAGGGCATGGCTTTCTACACACCCATTAATCCCATCATTTCATATGCCTTCTGACAACATTATGCACCAAGTTGGGTTTCCCCTACCCAATGGTTTTAAGTTTAGCCCATCGCATCTATGGTTTACCCATAGATTCAATGGGGATACACTTTCTATGGTGTTCCATGGAAAGGAACATATAGTTTTTCATGATGTCATTCAAAATGTCTTTGTTACCATTGACGAAGATGCCAAATTTTATGCTTCTTGTGAGTAAACTGATGTTCTCCTAGCACCTTTGCATTCCCTTTAATCTTCACAATGACGCATTGACATTGTGTTATTTACAAATTGGGTCCACACACTAGGTGATGTTGTCATTATTGATCCCACTCAAACAAATTTTGTTTCAAAAACTACCATTTAAAAGAAAATTGCCCCAATAATTGTAGCCCAAACAAAACATGAGCTTTATCATGATTGACATGCAAGGGATGCGTTCTTACCCCCTTGCTATAGAGGTATTTGGTTGCTTACACCAACAACCGCATCATTTTATACACCAATGTGCTAATATGGTGTGGACAACTAAGGGCACCAAAGGTCCTCCTTTGTTACTTTTATAGGCATTTTATAAGCAGAAGGTGGTGGTAGCCTTGCAAAAAGACCAAACTTCATTATCTTGAGGCAAGCCATCTTCACTAACAAGGCCTATTTTAAGCTTGGTGTTTTGTCAAGATTCCTTCCACTCTCTTTGTTTCATTTGCCTCACACAATGTGTGTGAGAGGTTTAAGAACTAGGCTTGGGATTTGTATTTGGGAAGATGTTTTGTCCTCCCTTTCATTTTTGGGCATTGTCTTGGCTTTGGACCTCCTCTTTTGTGTTTCTCCCTTTCCCTTTTTCGGTTGGTGGCTTTTTTTTAATCAATGGTTGATCTTTTCCAGTAAATTACCACTACCCATATTGGTACCACGTTGAAAAAAGGTGGTTGGGTGGCCTCCACAATCTCATCTTTCCTCCATAGAAGTCTACCCAAAAAAAAGGCCTATTTGGTTTAGTTTTTTTCAAAAGTAAAAGGTAAGGAACAAGTTGTTGTTCTTTTACATCTTTAGGCTTTTAGGTGTGTCATATTGGGGGCATGCCTTCACTCCTAACCCTAACTTATTTAGAACCTATTTAGAGCCTATTTTGAAATAACATATGCTTCAAAATGAACACTTCATCCCTTGAATTATCTTTCAACCTTTTTTGGCAATTTGACATGGCGAACAAAGATTAAGAGAAATCATGTTCAAAAAGACTACACTATCACCTAACATATTTTTTATGTCCAAAACAACTGACATGTTGAACTTATATTCAACTTTATCACCAAAAAATGTAATTTTCTTATAATTTATTACCACACCAAAGAAGTGACATGATGGTTTTGTTTGTAATAAACATTAAATTTGAAAAATAATCACACTTGACAAAATATTATGTTGTTGGGTTAATAATTATGTTATTTGTTGCATAAGTATCAAAATCCATGTCATTCAATGAAAACATGTGCCAAAACATCAAATATGAACACAAATAAGCAAATGCTCAATATTCTAATTGCATGATGCTACTTACTTCATGTGTGCAAATACATGTTGAAATTACAGAGATTACTGTGGAAAAACTTGGGAAACTACCGTACACCAAACGAAAATTGTTGCATGTCTATATACACCTTGATCAGTAAACACTGTTCATAAAATGATCCAAGTAGGAATAGAAGACAAGTTTGTGATCACACAAGGTGAGGTTTTTTTTTAATCATGTGCAACAATTCAATTCAGTTCAATTATTGGGTAGGTGAAGAGGAATACTTAGCAAATCAAGCATACAAAGTTGTTAAAAAAGATTTGGCAAATAAGAAAAGGAGCATTTGTTTGGATCAGTAATCAGTTTGTACAAATTGGGTGATGAGCACACAAATTTCATTTTCTGAAGCGAGTTCCGCCCCAAAACGCTACGACAACAAATGAGCAAACCCAAAAAAAACAGAATTGAAAACTCCATTTTGATCCCCTTGTGCAACTGTCACTGCCATCTCCTTGTGCATCTCTCTGTGATCTCCTCGTGATCTCTCGAGCTAGAACTAGAAGCTGAGCAAGAACCCAAACTCCAGGTCTAGAACTCTTGGAGCTCGAATTGTGGGGTTTGAACCATATGCAGTTGGGATTTGCATCATTGTTGTTGTTTTTTTTAGGGCAGAAGAAGCATGTTGCAGGCATGCTTTCTGTTGCACTTCACGCCTCGAGAGCAGCTCCACTTGCGTCTGCAGTCTTTTTGTGGTGTTGCACAATACAAGTATCGAAGGAGGTTGCTGAGATTGCGTGCTTGTCATAAACCAGATAGGCCGGAAAGTTCACTGGAAGGACGTGTTGTGGCCTTCACCACACCCCAACAGTATGCGGGCCGCTTCGCGGCTGCGTTGCGGAAGGAAGGAGGTAGTCCCCTTTGGTGTCCCACCATAATCACAGAAACTGGACCTGATACTCGCTGGGAGCTTGAATCCAAGCTCTTCGGCAAGGGGGATCGGTCTGAGGATCTTTGTTGTTCTCAAGGTCTGGATTCATATGGAGGTATTGCTTTCACTTCCCGTGCTGGGATCTACGCCTTTGCAGACGCTATTGCAGGGCAATCTTCGATTCTGCGAGAAGACGGGGAGCCTTTTCTCGTCGCTGCTCTAGGACGGGATGCGGAGCTGTTGGAAGAACTGGATTTGCTGCGGGCCAACTCCAGGGTGCGTTATTTTGTGCCTTCCGTAGCTTCTCCGCAAGCTTTGGTTGATGAGCTTGGAGAAGGGAAAGGACAGCGGCTTCTTTGTCCCGTGCCTCTTGTCATTGATCTCGAGGAGCCTCCTGTGGTGCCTAACTTCTTGCGAGGTTTGGAAAAGGCAGGATGGGTTCCTGTCCGACTGAATGCCTATATCACTCGATGGGCCGGCAAAGAGTGTGCACAACCTTTGCTACAAAGAGCTCAGAGACAGAGCACATGGGAGAACAACTCCACAAAGTTGCCGGAGCGGAGTGATGGTGCTAGCGATGGAGTTGATGCTCTGGTGTTTACAAGTACAGCTGAAGTTGAGGGTTTGATCAAGAGCCTTGATGCTCTAGTGGGGTCTGGAATTGAGTATTTGAAGCGAAGTAGGAGGGAGTTCGTGGTGGCGGCACATGGACCAGTGACAGCCGAAGGTGGAGCACGCCTGGGTATTGAGGTTGACATTGTTGGTGACAAGTTTCAGAGCTTTGGAGGAGTTGTGGATTCTTTGGCACGGCACTTTGCTGTGAGGACTTGAGATTCCAAGGTCGAGGATTCATCCGTACTCAGGACTCATCTTGAATTTCAAGCTCCTTGTCATGAACATGTATGATGCCTTGACAAAAAAAGAGCAATGCCATGATGCAAGAAGATCTCTTCTTGCTCATGGCTTTTCTACATTAGTCTGGAGCTTCAAGAATCACCACGACGCAGTCTGATCATATCCTCCTGGAAGATAGTGTCCTGCCAATTGCAGCAACAACAGATGAAGTTCCTATGCTGTGGCTAGGATTGACAACAAGCAGATACACAATTCATGATTTGTCTGCTCAAAAACTTGCAGGAGGATTTGCAGTCCCTGCACATGAAGAGAATGGGACAGTGAAAGTAGATTTAGTTTTGACTGTAACCTCATCAATGGACGAACTCAGCTTCAATGTACAAACAAAATTCTGATCTGGATGAGAAAAATGTTCACCATTCTAGAACAAAGCAATGGCAGAGATCTCCACCAGCATCTTTTGCAACCAATATATACCAAAGAGCTTCTTTAAGTCAGCCACTTTCTCAAGAGAGAAAATGCAGCTCCGACTTGCTTGCAGGTCACATGCTCACCATCTGCTTTTTGGGTTTCTCTAAAGTGGCCTTGTGTGTGACATGTGTGCCAAAGTGGTCTGTAAATTGAAGCTTTGGAGACACCTGATGCCATATCCATACATCCCAGCATGGTTCACAACTAAGAAACTGGTGATTGCTCATCATTTGAAGCTCAATTGCTCTGGTGATTCATAGGTCATGATGACAACTTTGTTGCAAATGATCATCAAGCTGTGGGATTGATGACTACTTTGAGCAAAGAGAAAATGCAGTAGAGAAGATAAGTGAATACCTACAGCTCACAAAAGACTGGATTTAGAAGCACTTGAAGGTTTGTAAAAGCTTGTCCAGCACTGGCAGTGCTTGCTCCCCTGTAACAACAACGCTTGCGCACCTTACTTTGAGATTTTTTACTCCCAATCAAGCTCTCATTGCGATCCTTTTGCATTTCCTACTACAACCACCTTGAGCAGTCGAGCACTTCATCACATTATTATCCAAATTAGACTCCTCCAGATGCAGGCACAAAAACACTATACCCAACAATGAGAGCTAGGTATGGGAAGAACAAGGTAATTATACCCGGCGAAAATATCCATAAGTTCATACTAAAGGAGAGCTCTCAAAATATATCAAAATGCCCACCAAAACTGGTGAAGACAAAACTTTTTAAAAACACTGAAGTTCCACAGAAAAAATGTAGTATCTTCCACTTCTTTTTTTATCTTGCATTTCTTTGTTTGCAAAGAACAATAATACGATGGGCCTAACCAGACGTGTCCAGACTACGTTGCTTAACCTAGTGGTCTATATTTATTTTTAAACCCTTGTTCTGTGTGCAAACGTAGGATATTGAATCGTAAATTAACCCTTCTTCGATTTCCCCAATTCTTCCAAGACTTCCAAATTGTTGCTGCTACATATCTTGAGATTGTTGTGGTTACACCTTGAGATTGGTGAGATTGTTGCTGTTAGAAATACTGAGATTGTTGTTGGCTGTTGTGTGTAGGTAATATATAATAGCCTTGTCTTTGCATTTGTCAGAAACTTTGTGGAGTTTTGTAGGTATGAGAGCCAATCTGGTGAAGACCCTCCTGCCACATTATTTGTCACAGTGGAGGCCAGTTTGTGCCCACATTTTGCAAGGTGAATGCTCAACACAATTTGCTTATGTGTTTTGTAAGTTTGTTGTGATGTTGGGTCGTCAAGATTGAGGACGGAGAGAGAGAGAGAGAGAGAGAGAGAGAGAAAGATGGGTTGTTGAAACTATGTACCTTCACCGGCTAGTAGAAAGAAAGGGTTGTAGAACGGGTGCAGTGAGGGAATGGATTTTGTTGAAGTATCGAGGGGATAGACGCACTAAGGGAATGAATTTTGTTGAAGTATCGAGGGAATAGACGCACTGAGGGAATGAATTTTGTTGAAAAATCCAGGGAATGGAGAAATGGCGAGAAATTGATGTGCACTCAGTGTTGGGTGTTGTTGCAATGTGAAGGAAGTAGAGAGAGAGAGCGGCAAGTGAGAGGACTGAGAGATGGGTGTTGTTGCAACATGCATGAAGCGGAGAGAAAGAGCGGAAAGTGAGAGAGAGGAATGAGGAATTTTGTTACTTAGTGTCTTTCTTTGTGTGCGTTTTTGCAGGTGGTTGCAACAAGGAGATCGGCATCAGTGCCAAGGAAGAGAATGGGCAACTTCAGAGTAGAGAAGCAAACACGAGAAATGAAGCAAGGAAGGAGAGTTTGAGGAAGGGGGTGGTGATGAGTTGGGGTGATGGGAGTAGTGGGGCTTTGGGGCATACAGAGAGCTTTGCAGGGGATGCGTATGAAGCAATGGAGGTGCCAAACTTAGGGTCTGATATTGTGGGGTTAGGAGCAGGGCACTATCATTCCATGGCTGTCACAGAGGCTGGGGAGCTTTGGGCATGGGGTCGTAACTCAGAGGGGCAGCTTGGTGTGAGGGATTCTGACTCCAGGTAGAAACTTCTCCTAAAAAACGTACTTTTTGTGTTTTGCACACGCTTCCTTCTTGTGCTAATTGCAGCTCTGGAAACTTAGCTGTGCACTCTATCCATGTGTTCTTCAGTATTGATGAAGGTTCTGCAGTTTTCCAACTTCACATGCACTCCATCACTGACCACTGTTCTGTGGTGTCACCTGTTCTGTAGTCTGTAAGACCTTGTCAATCTGCTGTTGAACATATGGGAATGCTGTTACAGAGAAACTTGGCACCAACCAGAAAGAGTGAAGGGCTTGGAGCACATAAAAGTGAAGGCAGCAGCAGGGTCAGGGGTGGTGTCTATGGCAATAGCAACTGACGGTTCACTATGGGCATGGGGGAAGTCCAAACGTGGTCAACTTGGGTTGGGCCCAGGCATCACACAAGCTCTGGTACCACAAAGGGTAGAAGCATTAGCTGGTCACCAAGTGGCACAGGTGCTTAGGTACTACTACCCATATGTATCCTCATTCCAACTGACTTTGGTATTTGGAAAGAAGGATCAAGCTATTACCAGAGATTCTGCCAGACATGTTGATCCGGCCAACATGACAGAATCTGTTTCTCCTTGCTTAAAGAAAACTGTTCCAAACCCTGTCTTGACATATGTGGAATGTTCAGTGTTGTATACATATACAAGCTCAGGAGACTTCATTTCACTTTTTAGGTTGCCAGGATGAGTGATGATTCTGATGATGATGTGAACCCAACAGTGATCTCATGCAGAGATGCACATAATGCATATGAGTGGAAATTTGCAGGTATCTTTGGGGTGGGGTCATGCATTAGCACGAACAACAGATGGGCTTTTGTACAGCTGGGGTTATGCTGCAAATGGGCGGCTTGGATTCTGGCCAGAGGATTACTTATCAACAGGAGGGGATGCTGTACCACATGCAATTGAACAGGAGAGAGATTCAACAATTATACAGGACCTGGCAGACAACCAAGTGCAAGAACAGATGGAGAGTGAGAGCAGACCTGTGTTGGCATGGAAGCCATGCTTTGTAACTGCCTTTGCTTCTCATTACATTTCTGATATTGTCTGCGGATTTGATCATTCCCTTGCACTCACAGGTGATCATGAAGAAGTAGCAATAGAGCTTGTCTATTGCCGATCTTTCCTCTCATTAAGGTTGTGGTCAATAGATCTTCTTTTTGAGTACCTGATGAGAGACTCCAGGGAGTGTATCCCATTTCATGAACTACCACTGTTCAAAGTTGTTGGTCAAAGTGTGCTTGAACTATCTAAAGCCACCTCTGAATGAATACCCATTTTTCCTTTTCCATGTAGTTGCTGAGAGAGGATTGCATTTGGGAACCACCAAAGAGAGTTTTTATCCTTTATCATAAATGTGGCAGTTGTGGAACACCCATTGTTTTGTACCAAAGAAAGAGATTGTGGTGGTGGAAATATGCTAGATTCATCAGCAGCATTCTGATTACAGATAATCCATAGTGAACTTTCCTTAAGAAGTGTCCCAGTCTTCATGAACAGGTGGTCCAGGGTGGCAGCGACAACAAATGTCACAATTGGTTGATTTGCTGTGCAGATGAAGGGCATTTGTTCAGCTTTGGGGACAATAGTTTGGGGCAACTTGGGAGAGAAACAACAAATTTATCAACTCAACTGAACATGTTGACAGCAGATGAGACACTGCAACCTGTTCATGGTCTCCTCAGAGACAAGAAGATTGTGCATATTGGTGCAGGGCTTGGTCACTCACTAGCTTTGGATTCAGAAGGATCTGTCTTTTCATGGGGTTGGAATGCAGGCTGCCAGCTTGGCAGAGAAGGACAGCCAGATGTGGCTGTACCAGGGGAGATTAAGGAGCTGCAAGGAGAAGGTGTTGTGTTAATTGCTGGGGGTCGGGTACACTCTCTTGCTTTGACATCAAAAGCAGAATTATGGGTCTGGGGAAGTGGGAAGAGTGGAAAATTGGGAATGGGTAGCTCTGCAGATGAGCCACTCCCTATTCCTGTGGAAAGCCTCGAGGGTGTCAATGTTTTAGATGCCAAATGTGGCTTTGATCACACACTTGTTCTGGCAGCAAAGTGATGGTGAGATCTAGGTGTCACCATATGGAGTTGTGGACAGGGCAATTCACTTGCATCATGAGTTTCTTTTGTGCTGATGAGTTTGATGCTTCTTCAGCTGCTATGCTCTCTTATGTCAGTCAGAGATCCTTAATTCCAGAAGATGTGTGGCCCAAGCCTCATGGTTATTCCTCACATTCATCATGGTTAGATGCAGTGTGTGGCCAATGAAAAAAATCTATGAGCAAAATTAAGGACAAACAACAACGATGCTAACTGGAGCAACAAAATCATCACAACTGCAAGAGACAAGTTGTTTTCAAAATTGCATGGGAACAAGGGAAGAAGTTGTAAAGCAAAATCTATGTGTGCATCTAGAAATGTAATGTTTTGCACTAGTCAACCTCAAAAGAATCATAGTCATACACTTTTAAGACTTGAACAGTTTCTTGGGTTTGTCTTCCAAGCTACCTGGTGATCACCAGCACCCCCATGAATCCTCCAGCTATCTCATAGTGCACTGTGTTTGGAAACCCCTCATTCAAGGCAAGTCTCTCCTGTTGAGTACCTGAAATGCCATTCTTGGTTCAGCTTACTGTGCATTTCTATGGATGGAGGTAAAGAATGTTTTTAGCTACATATGAATAAACAGAGAAAAGCTGCATATATCTTCTGAACTGAATTGCATTGTGCTCATCTGCAATCCAGGGACTTATGACACAAATATAGAGATGTGACAACAATACTGGCAGAAAGATGACTTCCCACCTTCACTGTGACTTCCAACTATGTTCCAGATTAAGGTAACAAGCGCACTAAACTATTCAGTTTACCTGTTGGAAACTGGGCTATGGACGTCTTCAGATAAGCATATTCCTCTTGAAGACCAAATTGGGTAGCAATGGGCACCACAACATTGTCAAGCATCCAATCCTGAAGCAGACAAATAAAGGTCAACAGGAAGTGCCTTCACTTGCACTCTTTTGGATTTCATTCCTAAAAGGGACCAAAAGAAATTGGGAATGAATATGATAAATGCTCAACTTGTTGATGGTTCTGAAACCAAAATAATTCAGTGCCAACATACCTGCAAGCCTTGGGTAAGCTGCTGTTGACTGTGATTGAAATCCAAAATGGAAGCCTTTGAACCTACACTTTCCAGGATCAGAATAAGTGGCTGGCATTTCAAGGCCCCACTTTAAAAGGGGAATAAAGCCTTATGACACACCAGGGGTATTGCGCACCAGAGGAGAAAATCACATGACAACTCTCCACTCTCTTGGTCCAACACCTAAAAACTTGATCTTAGCACATATCTATCCTCTAAGAAGATTAGCTATGCTTGTCCACAATGTCCCATCTACATTGCAAGAAACGGCCTCTTTCCTAACATCTCCAACTATCTGCTCAATACCAAAGAATAGGATGCAACATACCAGGTTTGAGTACACGGTGAATCTCCCGAAGAGCCAGGGGAATGCTGGCTACATTGCGAAGCCCATAACCCATAGTGATTGCATCAAAGCTACAATCTCTAAAAGGCAGATTTAGTGCATCACCTTGAACCCACCTACACACATGAACCCAAAAACACAAGTGACATTTTGCAGCAAATTTTTTCCCCTGGATTAGCAGAAGTCAATGCAAGGGTGCCAGTTTTGCTGCATCCCTTCTATAACAAGGAATGCTGAGGTGCACAATAAGCACAGGGTGAGGGGGACTAACACACAGTATTAAGGAACAGCTTACTGCATGTCTATTGATGAAGCAGTTACAGACTCCAGTTGACGCTGAGTTGCAATATCAAGCTGCTCCCTTGCAAAATCTAGACCTGTCACCTGCAACACATTTGTAATTGTGTTCATACAAGGTAGTGGTCGGGGCATCCTGACCATATCCTTCAAGCAAACCACTTGCAGCTTGCAGAAGATACACTAGAATTATTGTAGGAGGAATGGGTATGGCTTCACAGTATCCAAACTGACCCATGAAACTCATGTGGACAATGGAACAAGCAAACAAATAATTGTGCTGCAGAGATGGAAACATGTGAGGGCTTCAATGGGAGAATGAAACAGAGAGAGGGAAGGGACAAGGAGACAGAGAGAGAGAGATGCAGACCTTGCCTTGTGGTCCAACTTTCTCTGCAAGGAGAAAAGCAACATCACCACTACCGCAGCAAATATCGAGCACACTATCTCCCAATTTTGCACTGTACTGGACACAGCACCCCATTACTCTATTGACTATACCTGTAACTCAAAACAAATCGGATTGTGCTTCTGTCATCCAGGCTTGTGAGCATGATGCAGAAGACAGTCCCATTCCTGCTGTTTTGGATAACTGAGTAAAGAACCAATGCCACCAAAACAAACCATCTGACCTAATTTCGAGCAGCTTGATTCTGTTCCAAGCTATTTTCAAGATAATCAAAGAAAAGGAGACCAGGTGGAAACAAAGGTGTTCCTTAAGGTGATGAAGAAAAGGAAATGGGAGGGGAGAGAAACAAGGTGTTCCTGAAAGCGATGAAGAAAAGGAGAGGAAGAGTGAGAAACAAGGGTGTTCCTCAAGGTGATGAAGAAGGGAGAGGGAGGAAGGGGGAGGGAGAGACACATACCCACTCCAGGAGACTGCCATTCGTTTCCACACTCTATGCTGACCAAGGCTGAGCCAGTCATTCAGCTGTCAGAACAGCACCAAGATTCCCTCAACATCACAAACATCAAGCAAAAGTCCGTAGATTGAGCTCCAAGTTGATGTTGTCTCCTTGAATTCACAAAACTCGAATCCTTCTTCGATAGATCTCTTTCCTCGATCCACAACAATGTTAGGTGTTTGTGTTACCTCGCGGGGTTTGTCTCTGTGTGTGTGGCACAGAGAGAGAGAGAGAGAGAGAGAGAACAGATGAGATAGAAGATACTTACAGAGTCATACATGGGAGCAATCCGATTGAACAAGCGCTGCCTATCTGCGACCTCTGTCTCCGCCACATCCTTCGTGCTCACCAACTCCAAGCTCCCTACAAAAAATACACGAAGGTACGCGCAGAAGAAAAACTCAGCAACAAGTGAAGAAGAACACATCACAAACTCTTGCAGAAGCATAGCCGCTTGAACTCTTCAAACATTCCAAAACACTCCTGCAAGAAGAAGACGGTACCTGAAGAAGAAGTGGTGGCACCAGTTTGAGAATACTCGGAAGTGCGCACAGCTGAGCAGACCCGAATTGGAGCCTCAAGCTGCCTAGAGCGACAAGGAGTCGCGAAAGCTAACGATGGTGAACGCGAGACTTTTGTGAACAAGATTGAAGCACTGCAAAAGGATGAAGCTTGAATCAAAGAGAACGACATCGCCTCCATCTCTGAGCAAACCCCAAAACTGGGTTCTTGCTTCTTCAACCTCCGATTCTGCAATCCTCAAACGATCAAATCACTCCCCTGTTTTCCTCGTAGGGTCTGGTTTGCACCCATTCTTCACCATCCCACATCCAGCTTAAATTCCCTGAACCCAAATCAGTAGTCCATCTCAAGAATCAATAATGTCACCAGACAAGTATCTCAAACTTTCTTGCCTTTTTGGCGCATGGACAACAGGAGCTTCCAAATTTACTTTTTTCCTGAAATTTTTCTTGCTACTACATCTTCCAGTGTTTTGCCCTTGCCTCTTCCCCCTCCTCTCTCTGCTTTCTTGGCTACAGTAGGGCCGCGGCCCTTTGTCTTCTTGACTCCTGGAACCAAGGATCAGAGCTATGAACCCATCCCCCCCATTCAGAGGCACAATGTCTCGAGCTTGTTGGAGTTCGAACAATATCTACAGAACACAGTTTCCAGGTTGCCTGCTAGTAGAAGGGAGAAGAGCACTCTTGGAGAGCAGCAGGAGAGTACAGGATGGTGGAACGCAAGGAGCTGAGGTGGAAAACTGGTGCAATTGCCAGCCTTGAAGGGCCAGAGTTTCTGAGGTTTGCTTTTGGTAGAGGAGGGGTGGATGCATCCACGAAGCTAACCCCAGATGCAACAGACACAATTCCACAAGAATTGTTCAATCAACACTGCAACAGCAGGAAAGACCCAAATTCAAACTTCAAGACCCAAGCTCAAGGTTCACTTGTTTCTGCACATTCCAATTGAAAAGGTGAGATCACTCAGATGGACATGGTGCTTCTAGGATTTTTGTATGTCAGGTTCAAGCAGGAGCATGATGGCCAGTGCTTTCTGGAAACAAAGGTCAGTTGTGTATATTGAGGTTCTTGACTAGAGAAAGTGAGGTTACATCTGTATCTCTCCCGCCTCCATATAGGTATCTCCTCAACAGATTGTTCCAAGTGTGAATTTCACACAGCATTTTGTTTTTCTCTGCTCTTTCTAGTTGGTGTTTTTTTTTCTCCTCTCCTCCTGGAGTTTGCTGTTGTGCTGTCTTTCTGTTTAGTCTGAAATTTTATCAACCTTGGTATCAGACCATTTCACAATTTCCTTTTCAGGTTGACTCAAATTGTTAAGTACCTATTGAAGATGTAAAAATATTAAGAATTATGTTAATACCACCAGTGCATTTAGAACAACCATGACCTATTTTCTTCTTGCACTGCTGGTAATTTTCTGCCTTTGTGTTTCATTGCATTTAGTTTGTAACCACAGCCGCACCCAGAAGTGACACAAAGAGGAATCACTGGAATTATCCATCTGAGGTATTGTCTTGGTTCTGGAACTCTAACAGTCTTTAAAAAGGATATGGAGATGCATTTCTTGCTAAGCTGGGTTTTTCTTGTTAGGTGTAGTTCTGATTTTGGAACTCTACCAGTCCTAAAAAGCACATGAAGGTGCATTTCTTGCTAAGCTGGGTTTTTTCATTGGAGAATTGGCAGGTTTTGAGGTTTTGTGTGGACCTGAGTGTTCTGAATTTTGTGACAACGTGATAATAACTTCTGTTCCCTTGAAAATTGAGATTCAAGCCATCATATTCTTTGAACAGTTGGAAACTTGAAAGTGGATAACAAACCAACACTGTAATATACCAAGCTGAAGTTTGAAGGTGAATGAATGAGCCCTTGAAGATTCACAAAAGAAGTAATGACCAGAAATGGGTTAGGCTGATGGAGTTTGGTAACAGGCACAAGAGTTTCTGGTTCTGTGAAATCAGCCTCTTACAGCACTGCAGAACTAGTGTTGTTTCTAGTGCCTCACTGATAAACTGAAGAAAATCCCTGAATGGATCAGAAGGCTAAAGCTTCATTTGTCATCTGGCTACTTCTCTTTCAGGTGCTTCTGGTTTTCGACATCTTCTGTTACATGTCTGTTGTGCACTCCCATCTGAATGCTGAGTTATTGGAATTCAACTGAGAACAAACTCATATCCTTAGGCATAAACTATAAACCTTAGGGTTCAGTTTTTTCACAGACTGGTACAAGAGCAGAATGAAAGCCTTTTAATGCACTATTAGAATCTGATGGAACCATGGGAGGCTTTGTTCATAAAATAGCAGAGATCAAGTGATCTGATTGCAAAGATTGTCCACATCACCATAATCCTCCTTTGTGGACTTGTGATGGTTCATACAAATTCCATCCATTGCACACAAAGGTTCCAACAAATTGACTCACATGCTTGGACATATCATGATTCAAGGTTCACTTAACAATGCAGTTCATATTTTTCTCTCTTATATTTTGCTCAAACAAAACAAGTGTACACTCTTTTTTTTTAAATATTTCGAATCTTCATTTATTAAGCTAAACAGAATCTCCAAACAAATTAAATTATTAACTTCGAAAAACTTAATTATATTCACAACTTACTATTATTCCTTCAACACATGTTCAATTTAAGCACCAAAGAAGTGCAACACAATCCTTCTTCAAAAAGATGCACATCCCAGAAAAGTTACTGAATTCAAATATAGATATCTATTAGAAATATATTGAATTCAAAAACAAATCAAAATGTTTTTCTTAGCAAAAAGTAACCTTCAAATCTAACAAGCATTTTCACACAGTAACCCAGAGCTTCAAAGTGAACAGAGAAGGAGCCAGGTAGACAATTTCACTTACACCCACACAAGCTTTCCATGGTATCTTTGAGTCCATTGAGATCTCAGATCTATGGTAGAGCCCATGAGCTCCAACTTATCCGAGAAATGACCACTCTACATACAAGCCAAAACAAGAGAGATCATTTCTGTATGTAGTCAACCAGGATTCCTAACCTAAAAGCTGAGCTATAAGCTTGCCTAACATCTTGTTACAGTAGCAAGACAAGGTTAAACACTATCCTTTAGGAGCACCCTCAGTGTAAATAGTACCCTCCATGTGCCCAATTAGCGGCTGAGTAAATCAATTAAGGTGAAGACAACTGTCATAAATATACAGGACCAGGACACACAAGTCATTTGTGTAAGAGTGCTTTGCTTTACATTCCACACCCAAGATTCACTGCAGCAGTCTGGTGCTAAAGCTATCTCCCCAGGGTTGATTCACTGCATGTAACAAAAGCGAAACATCAACAAATTCCTAAGAAACCCACTGAGAGGTCTGTCTCAGACTGTTTGTACAGCAGTTCACCACTAACTCATGACATCTCTGGCACTCACCTAAGGCTCCAAAGAACTTCAACAAATTCCTTAATGGAATCCAAACAACTTAGAGACACCACAAGGTTCAATACATCTCAAAACCTAGAGACACATGGATCATTGAAGGCATCTTCTCAAGGGAGCCCTAAACAATACAGACGCCCTAGCAAAAAAAGGTGAAGTATGAGCCAGCCATGTACAAATTTTGGAGCGCAGTTCAATCTACTAAGTGATAACCCACTAAGCATGAACATAATGGAGAACAGAGGAGTGAACCCATACATTTACCAAGTTGCTGTTCGTGTCCTCCGCAATATCTTCCCCTCTGATACCACAGGATTCTTACTCATGGTCTTTAGAACCTCTATCATCTGCAAAAAAACCGTACACTAAAGCATAAATACATGAGCATCCACAGTACATATGGCAACCACAAGAAGGCCTGCAATTTCTGCCAACACTCACCTACATGAATCATACTAAGAAGACCTCCACAACTAAAGGAAGTTGAATTAGTATAGGCCCAACAAGACAGACCAAGTTGAGATGAGGATGAGAAATCTTTTGTCATCTCATGATCTGGATTCAGCCATCTTGCTGGCCATGTATGGAGCAATGAGGACATCCCGGCAATTCCAACATATTTTACAAAAACCAAGAGGAAGGAAGTCAAAACCCTAAGCAACATATCATGACATATTGATCGTGGAGATTGATGCTTATGGGTCAAATTGCATACCTGTTTTCTTCTCCGTTCAGCCTCTTCCTCCTGTTTATCCCAACCAACAAAAAACAAAGACAATGTTCAACGACTGAACTGAGGACCAAGTCCAAACCCACCAAAGAATTACAATAAGACCATGAAACTGATTCCACGTATAGTTGAGCACTTCAACAACACCAAGTTAAACAGAAGCAGAATGAAAAAATCAGTTGTTGACAGCACAAGTGTCAGACTACTAGAGTCAACTCCACAAGAAAACACCTAACAAAAGAGCTTCAGATGATCTTGTGCAAACTCAGTCATCACACTTCAGATCAACAAGCATGAACAATAGCATTTCACCACAGAATGTGCACTAGTTCATGGCAACAAATTCTTTTATTTGTTAACTGCTATGTTTGCAAGGACATGAGTGCAAGCTGACAAAAGAATCCAATGGAATGCAAGATTCGCAATTCTACAACACATCCAGACTTCTGTGAAAACTCCAAGGCACAAAAGATTTTCTGAGTATTAACCAAGGACATACAGTTTTCTTGAGCACTGCCTGTTGCTTTCTCAGCTTCATATTCTCTTCCTTCAGCTGAGAGACCTCTGCTTCCAACTCCACGGTATAAGCCTGCATCAAACAGATAAGAACCTTCATGAAGATCACCTGAAAAATGCTCCCTCCCCTGCTAAGAAAAAATACTGCAACGAGCAGGGAGAACTTGTTGGAAAACTTGCTGGAAGACATGATGCTGCAAAACTCTGCTATAGAGAGGCAACTACACCTTTCACTGACCTGCTTACGGGCCCGTGAGCGTGCAGCTGATTCCCTATTCTTTATCATACGTTTCTGTCTCCTCTCAACCACTTTCTCGACTGGGCCATCTGCACCTCTCTTCCTGCCTCGAAGAGGACCTTCCATCCCATATTGCATGGGTGAAAGAGACAATCCATTCTGGCCATTATCTGAATCATGGCTCAGGGGAGATCCAGTTGCAAGTCCCATGTTAACACCACCCATACCTCCTCCCACAACTCCCATGCCTGGTCCCATTCCAACACCCATCCCTATTGCCAAGTTCGCACCTGCCATCCCTGGCCCCATGACCGCACCCATTGGCCCTGGCATACCCATACCAGGTATGCCAACCATTGGCCCTGCACCATTTCCCATCCGCTTTCCTGCAGCATTGGCATATGCTGCTGCTGCAGCTACCTCTGCTGCATGTTGCTGCATGATTTGATGCTGCTGCTGTTGTTGTTGCTGGTGCTGCTGTTGCGCCATGCCCCGGAGCCATTCTGCTTCCTGTAAATTCCACAAAAGTGAGCATCAGAACATAACAGAATCTCAGTCACAAAAGTGCATGATGCAAAAGAATAGGCCAAATTCTTGTGAGCCCATTTACTTGATAAGCAGGTTAGACCCCCATGGCTTAGTTTGGGCCCTATCAAGAACACTAAAGGTATATGTCAATTGAGTGTTCACTTGCCTTACTGCAAAATTTTCAATACATCCAATGTGCCTCAAAGTTGACTCCACAGTTTGAAATGAAAAAGCTACATCTGCTCTGAGAGGGCGCAGCATTCAGCCATCCACACAGGTGAACATCAGCTCTCAAAAGGACATACCTGCCGTTGCTGTGAAGCAGCTTGGTTTTTGTTGAAGCTGTCAATTTGCATCACATCCATAGTTGCCTGATTAGGTACAGCATTTGCAGGAGAGAGTGAGAGAGTGGGTACACTCTCACCACCTGCATGATCACTGGGACCTTGACCCAACCTATCTCTTTCACTTGAACCACCAACAAATGGACCAAATCCCTGGCTCCCAATTTCCATATCTTCTCTCACCACTCCTGCCTTCATCAGAAAGTCTTCCAGTGTCATTTCTCCAAACGTTTGCTGCCGTTCCTGTGGCCCACTGCCTGCAGGAGGGCCACTGTCTGAAGTGCCAGTTATGTTCCGGTGAATGTCTTTCCAGACTTCATCAACTGTTTTCCGACTAAGAGTGCGAGGGAGAGTAATTGACCCTTGCCGTTGCAGGCTAGGCTGCCGTGAAAGCATACCCAAAGAATTCCCATGAGTTGGTCCGCCACTGCTACTGCCTTCACCAATGGAACCCATGGCTGCTGCCATAGCTTGGCTTTCTTCTGCCGTCCAAATGTTTTTCAGAAACTCATCCATGTTCATGGACCCAAAATTCTTTCCAGGCTCTGTCATGGCATTTTGAAACTCGTCAAGAGTGAGAGAGTAGATGGAAGCTTGCCTTGCCAATGAACCAAACCGGCTACCTCCACTTGGGAGAGTCAAAGGAAGAGAATCCGCTCCTGTGGTGCCATTTCCAGGATTTGATGGAGGAGTTCCAGCACCAGCAACCAGCCGGGCTTGCCCTTGTTGGGGGCTCAAGGGATGTGACCCCATTTCCTCCTGGATGGGAGGGGACAGCTGCTTCTCTGAGGCCAACACTCTCCGTGCAGCCCGATCACGAGCCCGGCTACGGGCGTCTGGTCCCGCCAGGGCTGCAGACTGTTCTTACACAAATGAAGAAGATATTTCGACAGAAGTTGCAAATCCTGTAGGCAATGGCTTGTCTCAGCTCAGATGCCTGCCAATGGCATCGTCAAAATCAGGACCCCACCAGAACTGAGGAGTAACCTGCAAAGATACTTGCTGCTGGCAACACAATTGACAGGTGAGTATGTACATCTTTGTAAAACATTCGTTGGGCAGAAGAAGCTTGTGCTTCTCGCAACATAGGGTTCCATCCCGGCCATATACAGTAGACATCATCACACAGTAAACAGCACCACCGTAGGACGTCCGTGAACGAAGTCTGATCATAACTACTTCAGCTTCAGCTCCGCAAACATTGCTCGAGCCTAGACAAAAGACCAAAGCAGAGGGAAAAAAAAAGGAGTTTCAGGAGCTCGTGTCTGCGTGAGTAAGGGGGGGCAAAAATCAATCGATCAAGAGGACACAGTGGGGGGGAGAAACCTACAAACCATGGACACAAAAACAGAAGAAACCCTCCCCCACCCCCCCTCCCCCAGGAAGCAAGCAAGCACCTCCAACATGAAAAACATGAGCATCAACATCAAAACCACAGCAATTTCCACAACGGCTTCAGACACAGCAAAATAGCAAACGCAAAGGTAACCAGGGTAGGTGAAAGCTATGTGAACCGTTACGGCAGTAGCGTGAACTCTCTTCCACAGGAAACGCCATGAGATAACGCCACCACCAGCCCTACAGGAATGCGACGACGCCGTCTCCCTCTAACGCTACACAAGACGACCGCTAACCGACGGCAAGAGAACGGGAGAAAAAGACAAAATCACTATTACCGAAAGACTAAGAAGAAGTGGTCGAGGGTTTCAAAACTTCCAACAAGCACACGCAGCAAAGGAGCAGTAAAAAATCACAGACAGAGAGAGACGGAGAGACAGAAAGACAGAAACAAAAGCCTGTCAGAAGCTAAGAAGGGGAAAAGCAGACTGCAGAATAGATCTAACAGGATCGAGGATCATCTCGTAAGGGGAAGTATGTCTCCACACCAAACACAGACAAGACTGGGGTTTTGTTTGCAACACATACGGCACATGTAAGAACGATTTCACTCTGTGCTTTGAAGTACGAAAGCATGTTAACAAAAACAACGAAGAAGTAGTGAAGCAATCGACCACAGAAACGAGGTGCAGACTTACCGTAACCACGACGACCAGGACGCAGCGCAAGCTCGAGGCGGTGGTGGTGATGGTGTTGTGCACTCCTTCCCCTGAGGTGGCGCGAGCGATGGCCGCCACCTCTCTCTCCTACCCTTCGTCTTCTTTCCGCCCGTCGTTCCCCCCCGTGCCCCCGTCCTCTTTCTTTCTCTCTCAAGACACTCCGTCCTTCTGGACTGGCCCGCCTACCCACCCGGGCCGGCTGGACTCCACCGGTCCGTGCTCCGCCTTCCTACTAACTAACTACCTCTTTACGTTCCCCGTTCTCCTGATTTAGTGTCGCACGTTCCCCTGACACTGGGGACCTCACCTCCACCTCACCTTACGTTGCGGCCCTTATGTGGTGGCCCTTATGCTGTCAGGCCTGAGGATCGGCAAACTTTTGTACAGTTTTGTGTTGTGTAATGTGTTCTCTCCTCTAGTCCCAAGCAGTTCTCTTTTTCTTTTTCTTTTTCTTTTTTTTTTTCTGGTCTTTCAGTTTTGTTTAGATTCATTATAGAGTATAGTAGCTTAAGGGATTTTGGCACCTAGGTAATAATAATAGGTCTATTTTTATATGAGGATTTTTGAAAGATAATAATATTTTGGCTTGTGTTGTTGAAGGATTTTGGTTTCTTTTAGAGGATTTTTTGAAGATTATATTTTAGCATGGTGAAATATATATTTGAGTTTTCATAATTCTTTCTTTTGCCTTTGAAGATACTTTTTAATGTAAATGGCAAGGCCAAAGTGTGATGCACCCCTTGTTTTACATTTGGCATTGCATCATGTTTGAATGCGTAAAGTGTAAAACTCTAAACTGACTCATTTTGACATAATTGTGCAATGGTTGGTTGGTTGTAAAAAGCTTTGGAGGAACTCTAGAATCGTTTACACCGGACCAAATGTAGGGAGTTTGAAGAGTTGTTTCACTTGTGGGAAGTGAAAAAACTCTTCATAAAAGGCTTCTTAAGTGTGATCTGGTGAGAGAATTTGTCAAACAATCAAAATTTGACACTTGGTGTGAGAAGAGGACCCACCGAACTCACCCACCAAACAACAAGAAGTGCGTCAAACTGTGGCCTTGCCATTTACATTAAAAAATATCTTAAGGCAAAAAGAAAGAATTATGAGAACTCAAATATTTCACCATGCAAAAATATAATCTTCAAAAAAGTCCTCTAAAAGAAACAAAAAATCCTTCAAGATATTATTATAACTCTATTATAACTAATCTCAAGTTTCAACACAAGCCAAAAATATCATCTTTCAAAAATCCTCATAATAAAAATAGACCTATTATTATTAGTACCTAGGGGCCAAAATCCATGAAGCTACTATACTCTATAATGAATCTAAACACAAGATCCTTAATGGCCTTGGTAGGCAAGCCCAACAAACACAACTAGTAGGCTATGTTAGGAAAAGGTCAATCCTGAAAAGAAAAAAGGTAGCCATCACAAACAAAAAGGTTAAAACTGAATGGCCTAAATGCCACCCACCGCAACCTATGTCACAAGTCATAACATCTCACTTGCTATTGTATCACAGAACTAATCCATGCTTTTTTTGCTTTTTTTTCTTTTTTGGGTTTGCAATTTGTGATTTTGCCAAAGTGACAATCATTAATAAGAAGATTTAGCCAAAGTGATGATCATCCATAGGCAGATATAGCCAACTTTGGCAAATAATGGAGATATGAAAGTTTTTTTTTAAAAGGAAAGGGTAGAAGTAACCTTCTTTTTGTTGTTGGACCAAAAGGATTGGGAAAAGTTTTTAAATTTTAGTTTTCCTAGCTTGAATTCAACTAATTTTGCTAAGTTTTTTTTTGGAAATATTTACCTACTTTTCAGTACCGTAGTATCGTGGCAGCTTTAACACATATTTGTCAAATAATGAATTAGTTTTGAATTTTTCATTTCAATAAATGAAATATTCTTGAAGATTCAATATTTTCCTTCCAATTTCTTTGTTACTTGAATTTTTTTGGGTGAAAATTTCCACATTTCTGAAAATAATGCAATTAGTGCAAATGCTGCCCGGGGTAGTAGTAGGGTATCACACAATATCCTTGCCTTGGTAGGCACGGCCAAAAACTACCCCTCTAAATAAAACCATTCACTTTTACTCCACATAACAAGACCTGCGTCAAAGCATCTAGACTCTAGAGTATTCAACTTCACATGAGATTAGAGGTGACTTTTACATAGCATTTGTTGTTGTTTCTAATCCTCCTTCATACTTGTTGACATTACAAAGTATTTATATACAAAAATGTCATGAGCCATTCATTCAAAAGCCATACACCTTTCTACATGCAAAATTGAAAGGCTACTAGAGTCAAAGATTTGTATTCACATTTGGAAGCCACAATCTCTCCACAAGCTCAATTAAGCTTGAGTTTTTTTCACTCACCCAAAGTTTCAAATTGGAGTATATACCTTAGTACCTTGGCCAATTCAACACTAATAATATTATTTTCAGAAATTTTGAAATTTTCAAAAATTATATCTTCAAAATCAAAAAATAGTGAATATTTAAGAATATTCAATGTGTTGAAATGAATTTTTCAAAATTAATTAATTATTTGACAGACATGTGTTGAAATGGCCAAGGTACTACGACGGTATGCAACATTGTTGGTCCGAATTGGGATCATGTTCCATGACTACATAAGAAATGTCTTTTCAAGAATGAAAGAGATGCAGCAAAAGGCTTGCTTCAAGGTGCATTCACACTTGGTGTTAAGGACTTTATTGGGCCCTACCCCCAAAGGTATAGGGACTATCGCATTGGATCCAACATGCTCTTGAACCTTTTAGGGTCAAAGACTTTGATGACACAAACATGCAAAAGATCATCTTACTTTTTAGGCAAATAGTGAAAGGTTTTCCAAGAAATTAGAAAGAAATGTATTCACCAGGTCGGGATCCCAACTCAATCCACTCCTTGACATGAACTACCTCATTCTTCACCATGGTCAATTTTGGAAGTTGGATATGGGAGAGATTATCGGTTCTTGTAAAGGTCAGAATGGTTATAGCCACTTAAGTATGCACCTCATCATTGGAAAAACAATATTCATGTGTGTGTCACCATGAAGTTTAAAAGCATGACAATACAAGGACATCCATTCGTTCACCAATTAACCCTACCGGGGTTACCTTTTGGACATGTCCATTGACAAAGAACTAATGCTTGGGGGTGTTGATGGATGCATTTGAATGTAGGAAATCCATCCTCGGATTAATGTTGTAAATTTTTACTTGGCAATTACAATTTAAATATCAAAGCAATTTCCTAATAACACTAGAGCTAGCATTATTTTTTTTGGGTGATTTTTTGCCTATTGGTCACCAAAAAAAGGCAATTTGAATCCTACAAAGGACTTTTTGGATAAACAATGGCACCGAATTTCAAGGAAAAACAAACTGAAATCACCATATTTGGACAATAAACTTGAGCATGTGGCCAAAACATAGTATGAATCCTAAATTTTTCTAATGTCCTCTTAGACCTGTAGCCAAATTTGGCTAAGTCCTCTTGTGGATGATTGCCAAACCATTACCTCACAAAATTGAAAAAAAACACCCTACTTAACATGGTGTCAAGGTGGTGCTTAACACCAAAGGATGCAATAGCACCAGGCCACTATCAAGGCAATGTTAGGGGAAAGGCATGTTAGGAGGTTTCAATTGTGTTGGGAATCATTTGTCCCAAAGCTAAATGAGTCACATTCACAAGAAATGTTATTTTGTAAATTTTTAATTTTTTCATGAATGATTTTGTGTGAGAGAGGAACTTATTGGCTAATTTTCTTGGGAGTGTGTTGTAGAAACACACCCTAATGTTGTTGACTATTAATTATTTTGTAAATGTGCAATGGAGTCATGAAATGTCTAGTTTATTTTGTGTTGCATATGTTTTATGAATGACAACAATAGATGTAAACCCCATAGGGAGTGTGTTTAAACTATCATAAGTGCACAAAAATACCACAAGCAAAGAATTTGCAATGTGCACAAAAGTTTGGACAAAACTATTAAAAAAACAAACCTAGACCCTATGTTCAATGACACAAAAAATAATTTAAAACAAGACTATGAAATGTGCAAAAAATATTCAAATTAAGTTTTATTCAAATCACAAACAAAATTTAAAATGAAATAAACAAAATAGCATTAAAATAAAAGATCAAACCTCAAACTAGTGTTGAACATATTGAAGATAATGGTAGAATTATTTATTTATATATATATTTGTTTTGTGACCATTACACAAGGACTTTTAATCAATTTTTTTAAATACTTATTATGGATGAAAAATGAACAATGGATTAATTTTTTCCATGAATGATTTTCATCCTTGTGAATGAAAAGTGGATGGTGATGAATGAACAAACTATGTGTAATGTATATACCTTATTAAAACTATAATAAGTTCTTAATCCATAATATACATTAAATGACCTATTTTGGGGTAGGTTACAAGATGACAAATAGGATTCAACAAAAAAAAATTATTGATTAACCAAAAGTCAATAAAAAAATTTAAATATCAATTTGCAATTATTATCCAACAAATTCATTATGAGTAGGATTAGAACTTTTTCAGTTACATTTCGTAATCAAATTCAAATTCAATTTATGAAGGTTTTTTTTTGTATAAATAGATTGTGCAACATTGGTCATGATCTAGTTAGTCAAGTAAGATATGAAAAAAATAGGGCAAATTGCAAAGGTTATTCTAGAAGCTGTATCTAACTTTGCCAAAAGACATCACAAAAGTTGTTAAGATGAAACCTTCGTTTAAACAACTTTTGAAAAAAATCATAAATATTTTTAAAAGGGATTACAAGATTAATGTAAAGACAAACTTTACGTTTTACACACAAAAACTATCATTTAAAAATATGTGACAACATTATTTAAGCATACACCAAAAAAATAATATGGACTTGGTGAAAATGAATCAATTGGAATCAAGTAAGTGTTAAGTCATTAAGAATGTATTTACTAAGCAAATAAAAATATTCTTAAATAAATGTTATCAAATATTTGAAAATGTGATTTGAAACAAATCTGATTTAATATTCAATTATTTACATAATATGAACTATTCTTTTTGTGTTACTCAAATTCTCCACATGTTTTCTTATGGGCTCTATCACTAAGCAACCAGAGTAATTATGCAATTCAACCATTCGATGTGAAACTTTGGGATTGTATATTCTCTATATAAAGGTTGTGTAAATAATTTGGATTTTGTAGTTTACAAACTTGGGCTCCACGTTGCTACACACTACCAGTGATGATGAAATGACAAAAAAGAAATGAAATAAAATGAAATAATAAAGGTTTACATTTGAAAACTTTGTTATTCTAAGATATATATAGGATTCAAATTGTATAAAAGATCACACAATTATCATCCAAGGGGAGATTTAATCAGCCACCCTTGTTTTTTATTCATTGAAATTTTGAAAACAATTAGGGTGGATAAACATTAAATCAGTTAAGCAAGTGGGGATTAAATCCTTGAATTAGGTGGAAGAAGTTTTAATGGAAACTAACTTAATTTTTTTTTTAAATGTTTTACTTTTGAAATAATTTCAACATATTCAAATGAAATAACAGATATTTACAATTTTGTATGAAATTACATGTAAACATGTTTATGAAATTGAAAATACACAAAGATTTTAAATTCTTTTTTAAAAGATATAAAGTTTTCAAAAAACATTTTAAAAACTAAAGATATTTGTTTCTCTTTTGATACCTTAAGATCCATAAGGACATTTTGAAACATTACAACTTGTAAAATGTTTATTTTTAAAAAAATTCGAATTAGAATCAACCTTTAATAAATTTGCAATTTTGAGTTATCTTTTTGTACAACCTACAACTATAGCCCATCCCATCTAAACCAGCTTTGATGAAATCATTGTCATTGGAACTATTTTGGTTTCACTGAAGAAAAAAAAATTAACATGTACATAAACATAAATATTTTTTAAATGAAAGTCTAAAGAGAAATTTATTGCACTTCCAATGTTGTAGCATATTTCATGAATGCGTTATATACATAATCCTCTCAAACAACATCATTCTCACCATGCAACTTAAGCACACCCCAAACATTCCATTTTGACTCCCCAACTTATTAACCTATTTATGGTTCATAATTCCTCACAACATATAAACTAGGATGAAAACAAAATGTAAAATTTTATCCCCATTCTCTTTTTATGTTTTTTTGGCAATTAGTGGGACCTAATAGACCATGAACCTAGACTCGTTCATCATTTCCATTCCACATGTAGTAGTTAAAGAACATATAACACAATTCATAATTTCATATTTCTATCCATTTTCACCTAGTCTTATGTCCTGCACAACGGAAATTATAAAGGATATAAACCTTTAGACATTGGTCTCCCACATCAAAAGAAAAACACCAAAATATTTATTTCTTAACACCAACAATATTCATTTTATCATGATACCCTTTGTCCATTGGTCTTTATCTCCATTGCCATATCCTTGACATAAGTATATGCTCATTGGATTTTCAACCACAAATAACAAGCTTAAAAAATAAAGACAATTATGCCTGCAACATTCTTAGAACTCCTCGCATGATATAAGATTGTCATTGCTATCATTCTTGCAAAGACAAGGATCACCATCCATCAACAACTCTAGCAAAAAACCTAAAACCCAAAAACCCAAAAGTTGTCTAATAACCAACTAGATGGGCCTTGAATTCAAATAAGATCCCTTTGTTTGGTTTTTTCTTCAAATGTTAATCTTGTATGAACTAAATTATTAATTGAACATTCCTCAACCCCTCAAACATTTTAACCAATTACAAGTTCAAAAAATAATATTGGACTTTAAAATCTTGACTATTTTATTATTTTCATAAGCCAAGGGTTTTAAAACATGTGCACAATGTTCAAGTTATGCATGCATTTACATGTTTGCATGAATGTTCTACCATAATGAAAGAGATGATGAGAATGGTGTGTATAAGGTAAAAGGATCTTACATGAACAATGCACCAATAAAATAACATGAATTCTTTGAGCTTCATGTTGTATTTTGAAAAATTTAATAACATTTCAATAGTAGCTCACATTTACAAATTTATTTGTGAATTTCCTTTGCATGCTGCTATAGTACATGGCCTAATGCAACAATCCATCATTGAATATTTAATTAATTTTTAAAAATGAATTCAACACACATTTTTAAATTATCTTTATATTCAGCAAAGGTTGAGATATTAATTAACAAATCAATAAAGGTTGAGTAAAAGGTGGCTAGAAATTGGGATCAATTACACTTTGATGAAGTTAAAGGGGTTGATTAATTTATTTTTAGAGTAATGAAAGAGTAATCATTATTCTCTCTCATCAAATTGTGACTTTTTCATATGCACATACTAACTAATCATTTGATTTCTTTGTGAAAATAGTAAACAAAATCAATTGAATGAAAAAAACCAAGAACATAAAAAAATACTATTGTTTTGAAGAATTTTCAACAAAATTATCAGATATTTATCAATTTTCTCAAATAATTTAAAATTAATGTGGAACTGGCCCAGGAAAATTTACAGTATTATATAAGTTATTGGGGCCTCTTCTTCATCCTTGGATATGAACTTTGGATAAAGCTAGGCTTCTAGTTAGTCAAACCATGCACATTCTTGAGGGATGGTACTCTATCCATAACAAACTAACCGCAATTCCAACAAGGGGTGTGTCGCACAGTGGCCTTGCCATTTATGTTAAAAAGTATCTTAAGGCAAAAGAAGAATTTTGAAAATTCAAAAAAATTCACCATGCAGAAATATAATCTTCCAAAAATCCTCTAAAAAAAAAGCCAAAATCCTTCAAGATATTATAACTCTATAACTAATCTCTCAAGTTTCAACACAAGCCAAAATATCATCTTTCCACAAATCCTCATATAAAAATAGACCTATTACATAGAGGCCAAAATCCCTTAAGCTACTATACTATATAATGAATCTAAACACAATATTTGCCTTGGTAGGCAAGGCCAACAAACTAACTGCAATTCCAATAAAAATACATAATAAAGAATGTGGCCTCAAGTAGTTGTACTTTGTACATAGCAATTTCTTTGTCGTGTATGTTTAACGACTTGCACGATAAAGCCTAACTAAAAAGAAAGGTTCAAAAGCCTTGGGTGGTGGGTGCATGTTACTGGAACAAGGGCTTGTGCGAGGCTTTATTGACCATAAAGACCTAGTTTGATTTTTTAATTTTAAAAAAAAAATTTGGCAAGTGATACCTAATGGGTACCTTACGGGTATAATGAAAATAAACTAAGGGCATTCCATTTGTTGAGACGCCCCCAAACCACGGAAAAAAACATACACTAGATGAAGTACCCTCCATTTACACTAGTGAAATTATTGGAACAGGTCTTTGGTAGGACAACCTTGGAAGATCTAATATTTCTCTCTATCCTGAAGTTGAAGCATACACTCATCTATCTATGAAGAAGGTTGTTTGTTGAGATATTGTGTTGAGAACCATTATAGAGTGTAGTAGCTTCAAGGGATTTTGCCCCCTAGCAATTAGGTGAGATGATTTATCTTGATTTGTTTGTAAAATGATTCACATTCATCTTTTGACATTTTGTTTTCTCTCCCCCTTCCTCAAATGTGCACCCCGCCTCAAGTGCCTCAACCCACAAAATTAAAGATGAAACTATTTTCTCCAAAAATGGTTATGGCACCTATCATACACAAAAATTCGTAATTCTTTTGAAATGTGACAATTTTATTGAAAACATTCAAATAAAAATGTTATCACAAGTTTTTTTTTTTTTTTTTTGGTTTGAAATTGTTAATGAGTGTGAAATATCTGTATGAAAAGAGATTATTTGATCACTTTTTTTTTAAGAA
>Ga0116231_10000422_pt1 | contig 72082 bp, 47 predicted proteins | sample S1TSphgellanicum_2_FD_89695 | JGI IMG/M metagenome (GOLD analysis project Ga0116231, IMG submission 89695) | Host-associated microbial communities from peat moss isolated from Minnesota, USA - S1T2_Fd - Sphagnum magellanicum MG | ecosystem: Host-associated > Plants > Peat moss > Unclassified...
ACCCCCCCCACCAAAAAAAAAAAAAAAAAAAAAAAAAAAAAAAAAAAAAAAAAGGCACTTTGAGTGCATGCTGAGCCTTCTCATTGGTTGCATGAAATTTCCCTTTCCAAAATTGTTGGTCACCATTTTTGGCCTGGGCTAGTACCCCCATTATAAACTAAACTGGGGGTACTTATTTATTTATTTATTTATTTATTTATTTTATTAGTTAACTAATCATTGATTTGCATTAAAACTAATTCCACTAGAAAGCATCAAAACTGCATGTCTCACCTAGCAAAACACCTGTGAAAAAGTTGCATGAATAAAAGGTACATTCACACTTGGTGTTAAGGACTCTAGTATTAAGTACCCTAACACCAAGCTAGTGATTTAGAACCTATAAACCTATTTACCACAAAAAATAAAATAAAATGTTAAGTTAACATTCAATTAATATTAAACAATCACCCAATTAACATTGGGTGCCACCTAAGATGCCACCTAGATTTTTCACTTAACACTACTGAGTTAACATTAGGTGTGAATGCACCTTTTAAAATAATAATAATAATAATAATAACACATAGATACCTAGAAACTTTCTAGTTATGTACTACTTTTATTGTGAAGTTTGAGTTCATTTCTTGTTGGGAACTTCATGAAACAAATTTTTTTTTTTTCCTATTTAAAAATTGTTGTTGGCTTCAAGCTTGCCATAAAGGGTAGACTCTAGAGCCAATAGGTACGCGATGACCAGCCGCTTGTTTTTCTACTTCCTACGCACGCACACAAAGTGAACAGTTCCAAGTTACGCCATTTCTCGTGCACTAGCCTACTCGGGTTCTCTAGCGTCGCTCTTGATTGCTTTTGTTTGTTGTTTTGTTTCTCGATACCCAGTGATGGCTGGAAGTTCGGAAGCGGACAACAACAGCAGTAGCACGGGCTTGGAAGTGGAAGTAGCAGCGGCTGGAGGAGGAGGAGAAGCGGTGGCCTCAACAGCAGTAACAGGAGGTGGTGCGGTGACGACAGGGGAAATGGCAGCAGCGCTTGTGTCTGAGGGTTTGAAGACTGAGAAGGACGACGATGAGGTGGTTTATGGCTTCCAACGGCCGGAGATGCAGAAGAAAGTAGCGTTAGTTGGAAGTGTGGAGCATTACGAGAGGCATGTTTTCCTATGCTATCATGCTCCGGAAAGCTGGCCGTCGAAAATCGAGAAAGCGGAGTACGATCCGTTGCCCAATTCCTTAGTCTCTGCACTCCGGAACCGTAAGACGGACTTGCCGAAGAAGGTCGGCTTTTTCGATTCCCCTCTGTCCTTGCTCCTTTTTCTTGCTGGTTTTTTTTTCGGTTCTCCTGTTGCCTTTATTTTTTTGTGTTGTGATTGAGCTCCGGAATCGGTTTCATCAATTCTTTGGATTCAGCCTTGGAAATAGCTCGCAATAGAATTGCAGGCGACCTGCGATCTAGAGCCATCTTTTTTGTTTTCTATATAGGGGAAGATCTCTTTCTTGTCTTAGTTCAGGATCGTTCAGATCACACAGTAAGGTGATTTTCCCGTCCAGAAGTTTTCCGAGATCGAGCAATTTCTTACCGACGTTAACGATTTCTTTGCTTCCCGGCTAGTCGGATTCTCTTTTGGTTCATGCGGATGCAACAAAACTTATCTTGGGAATCAGTTTTAAGGAAAGGGCCATTTTTGCACAGGGCTACCGAAGTGTGTTAGGATTGAGACGATTTGTTGTTTCCTGTTGTATTTATTGGGAAGGAGTTCTCAGATGAACCTTTTGTGTGTGATCTTGGCTTGTTGAATTTTGCCTTTCAATTGGGGAATTCAAGAGAACTTGTGCTGCTAGTTTAGGGTTTTCTGGAAGCTGGAAATTCCCAGAAATCAGTTTCTCTAGTCTTTTTTTTATCCTTGGGCCATGGCCCAGAGATAAATACTCTCCAAAGAGAACTCAGGAGAAATGGAAGGCTCCTTTCACTCTAGTTTATACTATGTCAATTGACATGTGTCTTGTATTGGAGCCGATGCAATGAGCAGTGGTGGAGGGGCTATGTTCATTTGTGCTTCCTGGAAATTCTTCTCCAATTGAATCGAACAATTAATGTCAACAACTGCAACTGATTTGTCCTGTTGAGTGCTCTTTTTTCCATTTATGCAGCAGTTAGGTTCCTTTGTGTGTCAACAACAGACTTGCAAAGCCTTATGAGACCAATGCTTTAAGTTTGGTAAGCAATGAGCTTGTGGGTATGTCCAATTAATCCGATAGGGGCTTTATTTATTGGTTTGCAGACACGTTTGACAGTTGTGGAGGGGCACAATGAACCTTTTGCAACAAATGGCGACCTGCTCATATTTCCAGATATGGTTAAGTACAAGTAAGTTCTTGTTTCCCTCAATCTGTGCTTCATTCCTCCCACCACGGTCATGGATAGGAGCTTTTGCATGCAGTAGATGAGTTTCAGCCATCTTGCTGAGGAGGGAAGCAGGCATGTGGTGCTTGGTGATGCTAACCTGTTAAACTTCCATAAATGTCTTAGCCTTTGTGGATTCTAGATTTGAGTAAGATCCTGCAAGCTCTTGTGCAGCCAAAGCTTGTCTGTATTTGAATTTGGTCCTGAAGCTACTGATGGATGCTAAGCACTGAAACTCATCTTCCAAGTACAGTGACCCTGTGTACAATAGAAAGGGTGCGTGTCTGCACTTAGCAGCCTCAGCTTCCTCTGAAACTCAAATTTGATCTGCTTGACAGGGGGTTAGGCGAATCAGATGTGGAGTCTTTTGTGGACGAGGTCTTGGTGGCAGGAAAGGAATGGGCCCTTGGGACTCCAGAGCCACTCACTGGATTCCATGTTTTCATTTGTGGGCATGGCACTCGTGACAAGCGCTGTGGTAGTTGTGGACCACCCCTGAAAGAAATATTTTTGGAGGAAATCTCAAAGCTTGGACTTGAGGACCAGGTTTTTATCAGGCTTTGTTCTCATGTTGGTGGCCACAAATATGCCGGAAATGTCATCATTTTTGGCCATTCTGAGAATGGGATTGTCGCAGGCCACTGGTAAGAAATCTAGTACTGTGCATGTTCCCCAATGCCAAAGTATTGCACAATCAACCATGCTACCATGGTCATGGCAAGCACCTGTTTCCAATCAATTGATGTCCTACCCTATAAGTATCAGTATTCAGAACCAAAACCTGACATGCAGCTCTGACCAGCCAGTGTAGCTAGATGGCAGGTTCAAAGGCTGCCCAAATTAGTGGAACCACAGCCCAAATGAAATCTAGCTTAACATTTTGGTATGTGGACCAAGATTTTGGCTTTGATATTTCAGTAAGGATCGACCTGGATCTTCTATCAGCTTTAGTTTCTTGACAGTTTAGTTGGGTTGAAGAGCCTTACTTCAGATCTAGTTGGTTTCATTCCTTGAGATCCAATGATGATTCCAAGTCAAGCAATCTGGATTTTTTTTAGTCCAAGTGTTGGGAACTGTAGCCACCTTTCAGGATGTTCACAATGAGTACCTAGGTCTAGCACATTCTTTGAAGGACTTCTTTTTAGAGTGTTCCAGAGTGATAATTGCATTGGTTCCTTCAATTAATTGATGTGTATGTCAAAGTGAAGGCCTCTGATGGTTTCTTGGATGATCAGGTATGGATATGTGACACCAGATGATGTACCTGAACTAATTGAGCAGCATATTGGTCAAGGGAAAGTCATCGATCGTCTTTGGAGGTAAAATTCTGGATCATGCCAATTGGTGTAGCTTTAAGGTCACACTCATTTGAGAGGGTAGAGGTTCAGGACATATACAATCATGTTGTCTCAATTGTTGTATATTCAATCCTGTGGTATTTGTCATCATAAGGATATAACTTTGTCTAACCAGAATCCCTAGTTGGGAAGCATCCCAGTTATGTACACTTTCTCTGCTATCAAATGTTAGGCTGCTATTACTGATCGGGTGCAAGTGTCAGTTTGTTCACCCATACTCTTTCTATAGTCTATAATGCGTGAAGGAAATTGTTGGTACAGGGGTCAAATGGGTTTGACAGAGGATCAGCAGAAGGAATGGGTGCAAGAGAGGATAGCAGGAGGGCACATAGCAGACAATGAAGTACCAAGAAACTGTGCCTGTGCTGAAGTTCAAGAGCTGGTGGGCACAAACAGAACAGTTCAACAAAATGGTTCCATCAGCCAGGAGAAGAAAACTTGCCAGAAATGTGCACCAGTCCTGCTGCCACGCATTGGCTCTCGTGACCTTCACAAGATGTGTGGGGATGCTGAAGAGGAAGAGGCTGCTGTGCTCAATCAGGCATTGCCTAAAGACAAAAAGAGCTGGAGTTGCAATTTTTTCAAAATTCCCCAGTGGGTTGAAGACTGGGAAGTTGATGATACAAAAGCTCTCTTGGCGGTTGTTGGGGCTGCCACATGTGTTGTCCTTGCCCATCACCTCTACCGCACCTCTGCACAAAAGCAATGAAAGGGGAATTTGGGTTCAACACCCAAGCTTTCTCTTTGTACACATCTTCATATTACCTGTGGTGTAATTTAGTGACCAGTTCATCATCATTCTTTCCATTCCTCAAATTGGACCCAATGCCCAATCGATCACCTTATCACTTTGTCACCACTTCATCTCCACTCTTTCCAACTGAGTATCTGCAAACTGAGAATGGCCCTTAGGACATGGGCATTCAATGCTTTGTATTCTTAATGAAGTTTCCTGGTGATAAACATATTGGTGTTTGCATTTGGAGCACTTCTTTCAGCACATCTTCATGCTCCTCATCTATTTTCTCTAGTCATTTCTTGGAATCAGTCTTTTTCCGATTTTTATTTACTTGCTTTCATCAATGGCCCACTCAAAATAGAGATTGGATCTCATATAAAGTTTGTGTAATGGTTTAAAGTCACATTTCTTGCAATTATTTTTATATACACCCTGCAGAATTTTGACCTGTTTGAAAGGACTTTTATCTGTTCCTTGTTCTATTATTAGAGGCAGATGGAGCAATGGATATTTGTTGACCCTCAATATAAGAGAATGTATCACTGTTTATTTTTGGGTGAAGGGGCTTTTTTTTTGGATTGTTCATTGAAAGCTTGTGAAGATGTAGTCTGTTGATATGAGAAGTTTTATCTGCTGCCAGTTAAGAGGCTTCTTGAATTTTTAGAGCCTACTCTTTCTGTGCTAGGAAGCTAAGAGAGTGATGCCAATGTGAAGTTCAGTAAGGGGGATAAAAAGTGATTTTTAGGCTGCAGGTACACAGCATATGAATCCCCGTCTGTTGTGGAGCTGTTGAAGGTCTCGCACACCCAATGGTTGGGAGCAGAGGTCAGCCAAGTTACTCCTGAAGCCTTACAGAGGTTGGTTATCATAATGCCCAGGGTCACTCTTATTGTGATTATTGTAGCTCTCTATGGAAGCAAATCCCATACTGTGTTTATCATTTCCATTAAAGAGTCACAATTAGCATATGTAAAGGCAAGTGGAAATTCCACACTTGAGAGCTGTGCACCAGAATAGAGCCCTGATCTTTGCCAGGAAACATTATGTTATGCTAGCACTCTTCCTTCTTAATGCCCACTGAAGTCTCTAAAAGCGAAGCATGTGTAGAGTGCATGTTGTACCCTTTGGTGCTAGGTCTTGATATTAGGCCTTGGTGTTATGCCATGAGAATATTAAGGTATTACTCTAGTTCCTTTCAATATCAGAGGTAAAAAGGAAGAGGCTGAATCTGTTTCACTCTGTAAGGAGTCATGGGGCTTACCTGCTTTTCTTTAGGCATTCAAAAGCACATATGTGACTATGGCATGTGTCATTAACTAGCCCATTCCGTGTTTTATACAGAACGTATGTGTTTGGTTATTTGGTACAGGAAATGTTGTTGGTCAAATGATATCTATCTCATGGTGGAATCTGATACTTTGCACAAGGTGTTTGGTGATTTCAGTTTTCACTCTTCCATTGACAAAGTGAATGTTGTTCACCAATGTGTGGATCATGGACAGTTTCATCATTGCAATTGTGCCCAGCAACCTGGAATCTTAATTCAGCCCTGAAGATGCTGGTGACCGGGGAGTGCATGATTCCCATGTTAAATTTCTCTCTCCAGGGGTGGGGTAGTCAACTGGACAACTGGTGGATGTTAAGCTGATACTTGCATTATTCCTCTTGCTCTTGGAGTGTGATCCTCGCCCCAGGTGTTGATTTTGTTGTGCCCTGTGATGACAAAAACACTCATGTTCTATGTTTCTATTTGAAGCACGTGTTGTGTACAGGGCCAAGAAGGGATGGGAATCCCCACAAGTTATTTCACTGAAGGAAAGCAAATTGTCAGAGCACCAAATTGTGTCACAGCTTACACAGAGGAGTCATATTAAAATGTGCCAACTTTGCAGTTTACTATCTTCTGGGGGCCACATCTTAGACAGATGCAACTCAACCAGTGGCAATTCTACTAGGACCTCAAAACAAAGAGCCAGAGTCTGGAAAACTTGTGGCACGGTGGCACCTGTGTATACTTGTTAGGTGATAGTGGGTGATTGTTGTTGAAATGGAACAGATAATACTTAAGAACTGGGCCCTGTCATTACGGTAAAGAACTCACTGATTTGGATGTTAGTTGTAATTGTCTCGAGTGTGTTACATGGAGAAAGTCTAGCTACAGTATTCAAGTCAGTGAGGTAACACTGGAAACAACAGTAGTAGTAGTTCTTTTCTTCCATGAAAGATTACTTTTTTAGGTGTGGATTGGATTGCAAATTATAGAAAGATAATTCAATGTTAGTTATTAATTAAAATCATTTGTGAGCATCTCAAAATGATGTTTAGGAGGTTGATGGGAACTTGCAATGTCAGAAATTCTGATATTGTGATTTTGTGACTTTTGTTGGTGTTATTGTGATGTTAGTTGCAAGCCCTCAACACCATACTTATAGACTATTAGTAGAGTTTGTAGAATCTCATCATATGGATTGTGAGATTTAGCTAGTTGTTCATTACTGAATTCATCCAAATGGAATGGAATCCATTTTTCATTCATTTTCATCCATCAACAATATCCATTTTTCATAACCACAATGAATATAATTTAGGAAATTGCATAAAGGATTCCTTGGATGGGCTTATGGAAGGCTCTAGAGAAGCTTGCAAGGCCCTTTTTTTGCTTTAAAAAGTTCTAATTAGGTTTTTAAATACATGTAATGGCAATATGTTACACTTAATCTAGTCAGTTCACCACTCTAAAGTATGATATTGCAACTTAGCTTTGTGTACATTAGTGTCCATATTTCATGTTATCTATGTAAATTGCATTTGGGTCTTTAGAGGAGAGGGAAGTAGGTGGGGTTGAGATCTTTGGTGTTCTAGATATTATGTGTGAAAAAGCATGTAAGAAACATCACATTGGCTATGTGAATAACAATGCAATAGGTCATTTGTCATTTTGTTGACATGAATTACCTCCAAAATTCTTAGTTTGTGTGTAAAAGTCATATGTGTCTTCAATCCTTTGCATGGGTAATTGATACCTTGAACAAGGCATTCATTAATCCCATAAGGTCACCCACACCCATGCATGTGGATATTCATTTCTCAAACTACCAAATAATATTTCATTGTGTAAGACCTAGGGTTGTTATTGACCTAAGATGGACACTAAATGATCCCATGTATTGAATTCCCCAAGTTAAGCATTGTAGGGTGAAAAATAAGTTGGAATGTGAGCCTTCAAAATTCATATGAAGGCCCATGTCATGAAGGAAGTAATTTGAAGATCATATTTTGTCAAAATTTGTCAAAGCATAAGAACCTATGTTTGATTTAGCAACCTTTTTTAACAAGGCATTAAGTAACTCACTAGTCCCGCATGTAGTTGCTAAAAGTAGGTTTCCATATGAAAAATATGATTGAAGCTTGTGTATCAAAGTTCATCAAGGTTGATAAGTGAATTTGGCTCTTCTTCTCCCCCCGCATCTCTTCATGCAAAACAACCTTAGTTTTATATTCACCAATCACCAACACAAGATCTTTATTCACTAGGCACCAATTCTCGTGTGACATTTCATTTATTCACCAAACCTTTTAAACTTATAAATGGTTTTAAATAAACTAATTAATTTTTATCATTTGTAAGGTTTCAGAATTGTAAATTTGACAAAAAATAGGGTGAAAACTTGAAGATGTAGCCTTCAAATGATAGCCATTTACTTTAAGTTTAAAATGATAACCATTTTTAAACTTGAAGTTTCAAATTGTTGCTTCCACAAGCTACATTGTCAACACATTTCATCTACCATTGTTTACTTAAAAATTGAATTCAAAAACCCATTCTTAACATAACCTTATTCTATGTAAACAATTTATCACCGTTGATGAAATATAGGGTTGCCATTCTTTGTAGGTCAACTAATTGTAAAGAGCCACATTAGTTTCGAAATGGGAAAAAAAATTGGAGGAAGAAATGTTGATCATGCTAGCTTCAAATAACATCCCTTTTTTCCATGGTGAAATGATGAGCAACTAGGTAAAGATTTAAATAGGACAACAATATAGATAGTTAATGTTTTTAGGTTCAAAAAGGTGTTTAATGTCTACTCCCATACTTAAATCTCAAGACCAAAGCCCTATTCAAAAGAAGTTCAAAATATTTCATGAGAAACAATAATGGTATGCATGCTAGCTCCAACATTACATGCAAAGAATGGGTACCCCAATGGTGCTTGCAAAAGATCATTAAAATCATGACACCACCAAGAGTTACTTTCTTGAGTTAATTTTCTTTAACTCCCGGTGAATGATTAATGCCACAATGGTGATGATTGGGGGGGAGGGGAGGAGGGTTGAGGGGCTACTCTTTATATATTTAATGAAACACCAATAAACACTAATATTTGAAATAAAAAGGGTTTTTCTTTGGTATGTTATGAAATAGTGAAATATTGAAGGAATGTCTTATTAAATTTGAAAATATTTAAAATAGATTTTTGGTATCTTTTCATAATGAATTATAAACACCTTATTTACATTTAAGTAAATCATAATTTTTACCTTTTAATGAATTAGTTGCACCTTTTTTTCGCAAGATGTTTGAATAAAAATGCAAGTGACTTCCCTAGGCACTCAAAGCACAAGATTATGGTTCCATCAACCACAATTAAGGTCAAATTTTTGACAATTATAAGGTCTTTCATATCACCAACATTTATGGTTTCATATTATCACATGTGTGATCCTAGCTTGAGGCTCATGACCAAGGTTAAAACATGACAAGGGAAGTGGGCTAGAAAAGTGTCTAAAAATTTAAGCACACTCCCACAAGTGGGTCAGATTCCCCATTTTAAAATCTCAAACACAAATTATGGCCAATGAATGGTTGACAATCAAATTAATAGTTCGATTTTTGATGGTTAAAATGTTTGACAAAAGGGCCAAAACATGTAGGATTAGAACATGTGATACAATATTGGAAAGTTGTTTTCAAGGGCACAAATTTATCCTTGAGATCTTTTGAATTAGATATGTAAGAGTTATGAGCTTACAAAATTACAAGAGTCAAAATTTGAAGTTTTGGGAATTTCAAAACTCCCCACTTGGGAGTCCTTGGAAGTTGTGCCACTTTGATGTAGTCCCAATCACCATCTATAAAATATACTATACGGATGAAAATGGTGATTCCTTCAAGTTTGGGTTGCAATGAGTCATTTGAATGCATGTTTCCCATCATTCATGCAACATTTTGGTTCCCATTTGCAAGCAAAGGATGATGAAATAACAAAACTAGATTGAGGCAATACAAGATTTCCCAAGGTTGGATTTCAAGCTTCTTGAGCTAGAAAAAAACTTTTCAGTTGACACTAATGCATGCATCCTAATATGGCATTCTCAATGACCAAGTTAGGTGTGGATTAAAAAAATTCATGTGGTTCTTCAAACAAAAATGAAACCTTGCAATTTTTGGAATGTGAATGTGAGGATCCTTGAAAATAGCTAACAATTTGAAAGAGGTCACATTGCTTGAAATCTTGGGTCAACTCATTAAAAAGTTTTCAAAGTTAACCCCCTTTTACCCACCTATGATTCCTACCATCTCATTGGTGCAAGTCGTAAGTGTAGGTATCTAGGTTCACTAGCTAGAGGCCTAGTGCATGTAGTTATTTGATTGAAACCTCACCCACAACCATTTGAAATTCTACAAAAACTAAATTTTGATTTATGAGGCTTTTAAAAGTTGATGTTGCCATAAATGATCAAAACTATATAACATTAGGCCACTAGGTAAATTAATTATCCAATGAGGAAGAATTTAAAAATCATGTTTTTTTTAATGTTGGTATAATTTCATTAAAGCAACATAATCACACTTGATTAACAAACTTCATATCATTTTTTTTCTATTATCCATCATTTTTTAACAAGAATAAACCACAAATGCACATTGAAATTTAAAAATTTGACAATTGAACTCAAACAATGTTTTCAAAGTGGATATTCTTTGAGCATGTAAAAATATTTATAAAATAATAGAATTCCATGTTTCACTTCAATTTAATGGTAACGATATGTTTAAAAATGTGTTATTGTCATTGGTCAATGTGAATTGATGTTGTTAGGGGTGTGCTTGGGAATGGGGGGGAGTGGAAGGGGATTCCACATTTTTCGACCTAATTTTTTTTTCAATTCATACAAAGGATTTTTGTGAGATAAATGGCCTTAATTTTCTAGACTTTGAAGAATAAAATAAAATTCAGTGTTTTAGATTTTTATAATAGGTTTTAGAAGGTTTTTTGTTTTGGAAAATGGATTTCATAATATCAAAAAAATTCAAATAATCTATTTGGTAGTCATTCAAGTTTCTTGATTACTTACCAAGTGGGACGTCTAAATTTTATAATCCTTTTGTTTTTATCTATTAAATTGTTAATAATTTTAAACATTATAAAAAATATGTTTTCTCATGTTTATCATTAGAGTGTAGACACATTATGGGGAACTATTAGTACTAAAAACATGTCCTTTGTAAAGATTATATTTTATCACATTTGAAAAGTGACTTCCATGTATTGGCTAGAGCTCATAGAAAGATGATAGTGCCAACTTTAAATGTTTAATCTATATGTGTTTTCATGAATTTTCAAATTAAATTAAATTATGTATACTTACTGAATGCTTATTCTTTAAATAAATTAACAAAAGTAGACACCTCAACTTTTTTATAAAAACATTATTTGAAACCTTCAATGACATATTGTACTTTAAGTTTATCAAACATAACATTCTTCAAAATCATTCTAAATGCAACAAAACACATTCACCATATATTCAAGTAATTTTATATAGCACACCCAATATCCATGAAAATACAACCATGCCTTCACCTATACAACAATAAAAAAATTGTTTCAAATAAATTATTCAAATTTTGTAATATTATTGGTCAAAGCATGTTCGATTATATATATAATCAAAAAATCAAAACATAAATTCAAGTTCTTTTCAATACTAGGCCTTCATATTCATCAATACATGATGATCCACAAATTTTCATAATTATTGGTTTAGTTTACACGGATAAAGGACATTAAAAGTTTTAGGCTGAAATCAATATCAAATTGTACACTAATTTCTATTCACTTTCTGACTAATGAAACATCTTGGAATTACACACAAAAAATTGAGGTGAAAATCCACAAATATAAGAACATTATGCATTTGATTTCATTAGATTCCAATTCTTATGATTCATGCAATTATTTTTCAAAGTCATGGGGGTGTAAGAATTTATGCGAATCAACACATCCTTGGCTCCTTTGGCAAGAAATGCACCCTTTAGGGAAAATCAACTTTGTAAATTTGGATGCCTCTAAATATTGACATATATTGTGTGTATAACTTATGGACATCAATAATGTATCAATCATGACAATTACCTTGTAGATTTTTAACTTCAAAGGTATAAGAGAAAGTTCAAAGTTGGGTCCATAAAAGGACTATCTAACAACAAATTACAAACCCATATACACTTGGGTTCATATCTTTTTCACTTGACCCCAATGCATAACATGAGTAAGATGGCATGTAAAACTCATGTTTCCATCAACATGGCATGGTGTGACCCATTGTGTCACATCAATTGTAATAGCTCCTTCATGACCTACAATTGTTATGGAGCTTAGTGTGACCTTCATTGTGTGACACCAAATTCAAGAGTTCCCAAATGAATGAACCACATATTGGATGAACTTGTAAACCTTCATTATGCAACATTGAACTCAAAAGTTCCCTCACAAAATTGTGAGTTGGAGTTAGGTGCAAACTCTCCACTATGTGATATACCCTTAAGAAACTCCTGCACAAAGTACTTGCTAAAGTTGTATACACAACCTCCACTATGTCATAATAACTTCAAAAACTCCTTCATGAACTATATTTACTAAATTGCATGCAACATCTACTATGCAATGATAATGTTTTCAAGAGCTCCTCACAACTTGCATCTTAGAGTTGCAATTTTCAATATGTTCACATCTATACTCAAAGAGTTTAGTTGAAAGTGCATCTTTGATCATATGGTTTTTTAGAGGTGGATGAATGGCAAGTTCAATGCACAACTCCACGATGAGTTGAATAGGACAAAGGTGGAAAAAAATGTGGAGCCTACAATATGTCTTGTGATGGATCCAAGCCTAAATGATCTCCAAATGATATTAGAGACAAAGAGGCAAGCATAGTCATTTATCTATCTTGATTAATTTGCACCTACACTTGTCTATGATTAGAGATTGTTTGGAAGTCAATATTAGATGAACATGGCATTATTTCTTTGAATTATGGATGATGTGTGTTACATGATTTTATTGAAATGATATTGGAATAAATTGAGGTTTTCCTCCATCTAGAAATGTGTTGTTTCATTACACATGCTTGCATATGGTGTGGTTACATATGTTAAACATTATTGTTACATGTTATTTGAGAGTGTGACAATAAAATCATTTCACAATCAATTTGAGGCGGCTTTGAGTCCAACTATTTGATGCAACCTTGAGTATGGTAGATGTTATAAAGAAAATGAGGATAAATGAGAATAGAATTTTCTATAGAATGTTCATGTATTTATAGACTATATGCATTGGGATTGGGAAAAATGTCTTGTGCATAGGAAAGGTAGTTTCAAAATAAGGTGGAAACAAATACAATCGTGAACATCATTTTGGAACAATAGCAAATCAATCACTATGCATTTCACACATTTCATTGGTTTATCCAATGGCAACAATGATTTGAATGTGCTTTATAGGTTTCCGTCTTGGTAGATTTAATAACATCCACAAAGCAATTAACTTGGAATTCACAATTACTGAATTTACCTACATGTGGTACTATTATCTTGTAGACAACACTTACACAAAATGGAGCTTCTTCATATAGATTATATACTATATACACAAGGTACATGACAAAAAAAGAAAACATTTCATTCAAATGCGAAAAAGGGTTCAAAAAGATGTGGATAAGGCTTTTGGTATCTTCTAATCTCAATGGACCATGATCAAAATTTGTCACAACCTAATGGGAGATGTCAACAATTTATGACATCTTGCTCACTTGTGTTGGTATGCATACAATGACAATCAAACATGAAAGTAATATCAATTTGAAATATCCATTTTAACATGGACTTTCAATGCACTTGAGAGACATTTGATGGAATTTTGGATTTCACTAATGAGATGTAAAATCAAAATATCCACTTTCCATTTCAAATAGAGACAATAAAACATACATAATGATAATCAAACATGAGAGTGATATCAATTTGAAAGACCTATTCCAACATGGACTTTCAATGCGCACGAATAACATTTGATGAATTTTTGGATTTCATTTAAAAAATACAGAATTGAAATATACAGACTATAAAAGGCCATAATTGTTATTGAGACTAAACTTAATTTTGCAATGAAATTTAAATTTTAAGTCTAAGTTTTAATTGCCACTTGCATTTTTAAACAACTTTGTTGAAATTGTCAATTCTAGTAATATTTGAATGTTTGCAATGTTCAAGTTTGGGCATTTGTGCATTCCTTACAACTCAACTTTTTGGCCAATCCCACATTTGATTGTTCATATAATTGATGTTAGCTCATTGTTTAGGACTAGGATGATGGCAACATCATTGGAGACAATTTGCCCAAAAAAGGTATCATCATTTTCATTGTTTGTTGCCTCCATTGATGTTTTCATAAGATTCAAATAAAAATATATGTATATTAAAAATAGATACACCAATTTAATATCATATTTGCAACAATTTTAATTGCAACACAATTACACATAAAACCATGTATAATTTTCATGTTCTTGAATTATGGGTCGAGCATGATAGTCAACATGTTGTTGGCTTTCGTTCACTCTTCATGATAATACATAATGTGAAAGTTAACACAAATGCATCAAATAACAACGAATAGTCTTGGCTTTGGTTTAAGACACATCATTTTACAACTGACCTTAAGGTACCAATTCTTTTTTTAACAATAGCTCGAGTTTAACACATTAGCATATTGGATGAAAGATGTAGAGCTTATTATTGCCCATAACAAATTAAAATTACCTTTTGATATGGAAAAGTCTCTTGGAACAAGATGACTTGTGAGGTAAACCGTGTTTTCACAAGATTTTTGAGCATGCACACTAATAGTCTTGCAACAATACAAGAATCCTTCCATTCTTGCTTCCCCTTCTCTAATTTTTTGGTCCAAGTTATTTTGTTTTGCAATAATGTTTAGGTAACTTTCAAGTTCACTTTTGAAAATCCACTGCATTATTTAACATCATAAGTAGTGTACTAGGTTACCTTTGACATGACATGTCTAAAACATGAACCAAAAAAATGGCACGGTAATTGAAAGGGAGAACAAGAAATCACACTTGTCAACGCATTTATTAAGGTTGAAAGATTTGACCTTTCATCTTTGACATAAGCAATCACTTTGACAAGAAGACCAAAAGTATTTAATAACACTTCTACTTGGTTTGTCATGGCTACCATCCTAATATTGTGCACTTCAAATAAACCAATAGTGACATTTGTGGGTTATTGAGAACTATTAATAAAACTCACAATCATTGCAAATGTGTCACATTTAACACAAGATATTCAAAGATCAAATGAAGTTTTGCATGTAACACATGATGTAAGAAAGGGAATAACATATTTATTTTTGGTTTTCTACATAACACTTTGGAGAACTTCAACCATTAGTTGGTGTCGAAAAAGAAACACAAAAAAAACATGTTGTCATAAAACCATGTGTCTTAGCTATGGATTTTCAATAAAAGATAAAGGTTGATATCTTTTGTGGCATACAACAATGGATCCTCAAGAAATGCCTCTTATGCAAGGTCTAACTTGTTATAATGTGAACTACTACCAAAAACAATTGTGATTTGAAAAGGAAGAACATTTTTCCTTTTCTTTCATTTTTTTCCTTCATCTTTTATCATTTACTATGCCAACAACCCTCACCTTTCATATTCTTCTACATGTTGATTAGCAACATGTTTTCTCAAAGGGCTTGTACCAAGGTCTTTGTTGAAGTTCATAGGCCTTTGTTTTTCCCATGGGCATAATTCCTAAAATCAACATCCATTGGAGCACCATGCACTACTACAAAAACATGGTTTTTTTGTTAGTAGCATTGTGATTAACATGATTATAGAATTAAGTCCATTTGTTTGAAATCATTTATTATGTTCAATTTGACTAAAATCAGAATTAAAATTTTTTTAAACTGAAAGAATTAATTATCAATCAAAACAAACATTATGTTGGACATGTGGTGTATATGGCAGTCATGTGAAATTGTTTGATTTGACTAATGTGCCTCAAATCAATCATCCCAATATGATTGTAATGCTACTTTTGATGACATGACAATACTAGAATAATAAAAATATTATTTTAAAATTTTTTTGAGTGGAAGTACCAAAAAAATGAAAATTTAAAACAAAGATCATGTTTTCATTTCTTGTTTTAATTATTCAAATAAAACTAAAATTGGGGGACAACATTTGAAATATAACAAAATGAGATGTTAGAAAATGAAAGATCAAACTGAGTGTTAATTGATTAAATAAAAATATAACTAACGTGCATGTGAAATTTAAGCTAATTTATTTAAAATAAATATAAAAATAAGAAGCTAAAATTATAACTTTTATTACAAAACTATAGAAATGTGAATTTCAGTTATATAATTTTCAAAGTGAAATGAACTTCATTATGAGATTTTTTAAAATAAAAATTATAATGAAAATATTTTTTCCCCAAAGATATATAATATTTAAAATAATTTAATGTTTATAAATTTTTAATTAAAAGGCATTATAAATTTCAATGTAATTATCAAACTAAAAATGAAATGAATTGAATAATGATATTAAAAATGTACATGTGTAAAGAAAAGTCATTGTGAAATTACCTAATTATATTATAAGGTTTCAATGTGTCATGTTAAAAAAATGTATTTACTTATTTTGCAACAACAATATATATCACCATATGAAGTGGTGGTCAATTTGTCACAAGTTCGTAAAACTTGAATTTCTTTTAGAATGGAATCAAAGGTTTGATGTGATTTTGAATTCATCCAAAATTTAATCTAAAAAAGAAAATAATAATAATAATTCCATGTCAATTAATAGTTTCAATCATCTCAATATTTCAAACAACCATGTCAACTAATCACTTTAGTCATCTTAGTCATTTCAAACAATCATTTTAATAAAAAATAGTCAAGTTTTTGGCATAAACGATTGGTTTGATCTAACGAATGACAATTTTGTCTTTTGTTTATTTTGACTAACATGTTAATAATAAAAACCAAAATAAAAACAATGATGACACATAACACATCACATGGTTTGGGGATTGTATGAATTGATCTTTTCACCATCATTAACAACAAACAAACCCCAATAACATGACACATGATGAAAAGGATACCAAAATTTCCAATTGGCCATAAGTTGTGAAGCAAACAACACCCAAGCTACATCTACCTCCATATTGGATGTTTGATGTGATCCAATATCTTTAGTTGCAAACAATAAATCATTGTCATTTTCATCAATTACACCATCAATTATTTTTGGTACTATAATGTGAGTAGCATTTTATGATGCCATTGAAAGTATAAGCACCTTAAACTACATAAATGCAACACAAACAATAAAAAAACAACATAAGAAAAAAGAAAAACTAAGAAAAAACAACAAACATACACAACACTAGACCAAAAATAATAAACACTAAATGTTCTTGGAAAATAATAATTGGGTTCTATTGCCATGAGGTTTGATAGATAGGAAATAATTGACTATCAAATGATTCGACACAATATTTGGAGGTTGGTTAGGTTTGGTAAGGAAATAGGCATGTTACTTTGTAATTGATTACTTTATAGGTTGTTGTAGATAAAATGAATATACATACCACCATATCCCATTTCAAAACAACATCAAGTGAAATAGAAGAATAAAACACAATAGTTGATTCCAATCTTTGTAAGCATCAAACAACATGATCTTCAACATTAGAAAAAACTTTGGATTGGTAGCTTCAACTTCAAGTATCAAAATGCCATTAAGTAGATTTTCTTACAAGAAACCACAATTATAAATATTAAATCTACACAAATATGCATCAACAAAATTCATTGCAATATCATAACTCATATATAAAAGGTGGAAAGGGTTCATAGGATTTCGAAATTGTCAAGTTAGCCATTGAGTCTAGAAGTTCATTAGTCAAATTGTTATATGATAAATGCATGCATGGATATCAATCATTTTAGTTAATAGTGACCTACAATGGTTGTGGAAATACAAAAAAATAAAAATGTAATTGCTTTGATCTTTGCTTTATTAACCTACAATTATTGCAAAAGATACATTTTTTACATGTAGTTTAATTCTTGTTGCAAGGAGATCAAACCACCACTAGTAAGGCCTTCATTGGCATGATGTTGACAAGGAAACAACCCAATAAAGTGAACAACCTACATGTGGTTATTGCAAAAAATAGGAAAGTGGGGAGAGACAAAAAGTTGATCAAAGAATACAAATAATCTACTTAAGGAGTTGAAACAACAAGTACTTCTTAATGTGATCAACTCTTTGAAACAAAATACAACTCCTTCGATCAACTTCTCTTTGCTTCATTGACCACAATCCAACCTATTTTACATAAGAATACTTAGTTGGTTCAAGATATGTTTTTCAATTTATTTCTTGACATATTGGTCTAAGATCATATTCGTATTGATTAAAAATTTGTGTAGATCATTATGTGAAAAGACCCAAAAAACCATAAGGAAGGGAAACCCTAAATCCTAATATAATAATTGCATTAAACATCATACCCCATAAACCAAACCATGCAAACATGCAAGTTATCATGTTTGCAAAAATGTGCACCTTGCGACTAATAACCAAAAGTTTCAAGAAAATTGTAGTGTTTTGTTTAAAAGCATTCAAATCAATCATGATCTCACATTCACAACTCACCACATCAGTACAATGATGTGGATTAGGTCAACAATTAGGACACATTATAATGAGGTGGCAAGGCTCAAGATCACCAATAAAAAATAATTTGAACAGCTTACAATAATTTATAGTTTGCACAAACACACACTTTTCATTTCTTCTTTTTCATTTTCTCCCCCGTAAGTATTTATATTCTTTTTTCACAAACACATTAGAATCATTGTGAAGAAGAAGCCATGAATAAGCGGGAACAAAAAGAAAGTTAATGTGCTTCCTTTAAATTCCACTCTCACACAAGACCATTACTAATTAAATTTTAGATTTTACACTCCTTTACAATGACAAAAGGGACAAACAATGATCTTGATTCCTTTTCAAAGATGGTCTTGACTCCTTCCTTCTTCCATAACCAATTAAACTTTTAGACATGTGTGGATCATGAGAGAAAATAATGAAAAGTGCAACAACAAAATAAAAAGGAAGAAGAAGACGAAAACATGCACGAAGTGTAACCGAAAGAAATCTTAAACAAAAAAAATGATAAATGATAAATAAATGAAAGGTTTGAGACCATATCAAAACCTTAAACCTAGATAGGAAAAGACAGAGAGCATGGGTTCGAGTCTATATTATGCCTAAGTAGAGGCAAGTACAAAGTTTTGCTCTTCTAACTAGGTTTAATATAAAGGTGGGTACAAGGTTCTAAAATTTTAACTAGTAGTAGTAATATTAAGGTTCATTATCTTGATATTCAGAACCAAACCTGCTAGTTTTAAAACACCCATGCAAATCACCTTCCAACACTGGTCCTGACCCATATTTCTTGAGAATATGTATTGTGTAGTTAAATTTTTTATCTTCACTATGTGAAATTCCTTCATTTGTGCTTTAAAATTTATATTCATCGTTGAATGCCTTTTATGGAGTTTGGAGTTTGTAATTGTTTATGTGGTTGAATTCACACAAAACATTCAATTTTGACATCAAATGTTGTTGTGTTTGTTTCACCAAAGTTTCCTAGATTAGATGTGTGACTTAACATAATGTACCTAGTCTTTATGTATCTCTCTATGAATGAAACAATAATAAAAAATGGAAAACACACATCAAAAGAAAAGAAAAAATTATAAGGAAAGGCTTACTTGTTAGGACCTCCTTTAATTTGAAGGTTGTAGCTTCAAGGGCAATTGACCAATGGTGAACATTCAAAAATTAGGGGAGGCCCGTTGGAGTAAGCCTTCCTAATGTAAAACAAAAATTTAAAATAAATTAAAATAATGGAAAGTTTGCATGTGATCATTGAAAGGTTCCTTCAATCAACAAATGAATCTTCTAGGAGGGGAGGTGCATTCAAATACAAAGCAAAAAACCTTGGAATGTTTTACATATAAGAGAAGGGCTTATCACATGAGGCCTATATGAGATTTGAGCTATCTATACTAATTTTGGTTGGCAAAATAGAAGGTATATATTGAAAATCTTGGAAAGATCTAGATGTAAGTCATTTTTTCCTTTCTATAAACTTGTAATCTTAATACAACATTGTGGTTAAATCCTCACAAAAAAATATGCTAAAAACTTGTATAACCTTAGTGGAGACCTTACACTATGTTCCCATAATTCATGCTCCTACCATTAGCCCAAGCCAAAAATGGTGACAAATAGTTTTGGGAATAAAAGTTTCATGCAACTAGTGAGAAGGCTCAACATACACTTATGAGGCCATGCATTTAGGGGTCCAATTTTTTTGGGGGCAAATGGGTGGAGGGATTTTTTTTTCCTTGTTCCCACGTGGTTTTCAAAAGGTTCCCCGAGTTTCCAAGTTGTTCCCCAAGATGTTATGAAGCACCTCAAAATTATCCCATATGGTATTTTGATGTACATAGATTGAAAAGGTGAGTTATAGGGAGCACATTTTTTACATTTTGTGACAAGGGTCCAAAGAATTGCATCTATTGCGTAATGCCTAATGTTCCAATTTTTTTGATGATGGGCCAATCAATATGGTTCCTTCCAAAAAAAAAGTTGTGAACACACCAATGAACCAATTAATACAAATCACTCCTAGTTCACTACAACAATATATGTTCAAGTTCACTATGTGTTTCACTAGATTTTTAATGAAGTTGTACAAATTTACCAATGGTGAAAATGGCCAACCCTTAAATGAACAAGGACTAGTTGTTATAGACAAGTGAATTCATTAGTAGTTAATCAAATTCACTAATAATTAAATTGTTAATAACAAATTCACTAATAATTAATTAAAAACCAAACTTAAGCTCCTAGGCTAAGCTTCACAACGCAAGTTGTCTCATTTCTTCCAACTTTGCATATGCATAAAACATTCTAGTTGGTAATGATTCACATTTTGTAGGAAGAGAAAACAATATTTGTAGTTTAAAAAAATGGAAACACAATTAAATCTAAACCAAAATTAGAATAATAACTCCAATTTTGAATATTTCAAAAAGTCTTATGGATTAACCATAAAGATGAAAAAAAATGACCAAAAAAACATGAATTAAATAACTATAATCAAAATATTTGAGGATCCAATAAACTTTAATTTTAACCTTTCAAAACTTTAACTTCAAATGTTGAAATGACTTTATAATCTAAAATGAATTCATTTTGATAATTGTTTGCCAAAATTGACCATCCCATATGGTCATTCATTTACATTTCAACTCCTTTTTGACTTTTTGTGCTTAAGCCATTATAGTTTGTTGTTAGCGATCTTTTTTAATTTTCATAATGTTCATTTTATTATCAATAACATGTGTCCATAGTCCTTTAACGTTCGTAAGCCATTATGATTTTTCAATATGATGCCGCATTTGAGAAATCTTATTCATTTCTTCCACACATTATAACTAATGTAATTTCACTGGTAGCTGATTTGTGGCAAATGACACCTTTTTAGTTTACAATCTTCTATTTTATCAGTGTATTAGTGATGTCTTGATTGTTATGTTCTTTTGTGACATGTGTTCTTGTGCTTTTATTTGCCTTGTACTTCTTATTTCTAGTGGATGGGTTCCCATCTTGGTTTTTTTTATATACAAGGGTTTTTCTTTTCATACGGTATTATGGTTGGGCTACATGGCATGGACTTTTGATTTTGCTCACAAATCTTATTTCAATGTTGAGTTTGAAATCCCCACCAACATTTTTTTTGTGGCAAAATTTTGCCAAATGGTGAAATGAAAAAAAGGTTAGTGACATGTATATATGTGACAAAAAAATGAAAAAAATATAAAAATTTGCCAAAAGCTAGGGTTTCAAAGCAACATATAGTGGCACTGCGCCGTTTGTTTGCAATCATATCACCAAGCCATCTCCTTCCATTCAAGTGTTTTTTGTTGCTTATGTACATTCTACTAAAACCTTTCATCATTTACCTACATTCTCCTCCTATCCTTTTGCCATTGCTACAAATTTGTTGAAGTTTGTCGCCATTAGTATGTACTATGTACTAAAGAATGTAGTTAATTTTATTATGGATCCCATAATTTTGTGCCATTGTGTACTTTAAAACTTTCAAATTTGGGGGCTATATCAATTTCAAGCTTATTCTTCAAGCTTCAATTAAGAAAAGATGCACGCAAACACAATAGAGTGGAGAGAAGCTTGCAACTCCAAGTTCTAGCAGCAAGCAATTGAGTTTCAATATACAATGAAGTTCAACTACTCACCAAGGTGCTCATTTTTTTTCATTTCGTATTTTTTTTCTATTGTGAGTTGTGATTGGTGTTGAATAGTATAGTTGGCTAATCTTTTGGGTGTTCAAGCATTGGGTGTGTGCACATTGCATTGTGTTGTGTTTGCATGCATTTTTTAAAATATTTTTTTTATCTTTTGATCTTCATCTGATATTTTTTCTAGTCTTTTGATCTTTTTGGTCTTGTGATCTTATTAATTACCACTATGAGTAAAAGGAGTGTTTTGCAACTAGCCTTGTAACTCAATTTTTGAGTTGTAAAGGACACTTGTAATTCACTATATTTATATGTTGTGAGTGTTAACAAACAAGTTGCATGAGTTGTAAAGTTGTAACTCATCGTATATACAGTGCAACTCATTGCAACTCAATTGTAATTCAATCAAAACAACTCATTTTCAACTATTATGCAACTCCATTATAATTACACCCATGATGTCATGCTAACGTCATTGATTGTCATCCATCTATTAAAATTCGACATGTGGCACTATGAAAATTTTTTGACATAATTTTTTTTCAAAATATTGATCTCCATTGTTCATTATGATTGTTAATGATGGTATGAAATTGTGACATGTGGCACAATAATTTTTTCCACATGGCATATTAATTATATTTTGGAATAAATAAATAAATAAGAATATTTATTTTAGTATTTAGGTAGGTTGTACATAACCATAGGTAGGTAGGTTGGTAGATATTAAAACCTACATACCTACGTATTTACCTAGGACCTACCTACCTACCTACCTAAGGTCATAGGTAAGTAGAAAATAAAAATAACCATGAATTTAATTTTTAATTTTATGTTTTGCTTTTAGGTTAAGTTTTTTTGAACTCATCTCAAAATGACACTTGTATTTTAATGTGGGAATATAAAAGAACAAACCTTCTTTATATAATTTGTAACATGGGATTCGAAAATAAAACATATGGGTTAAATCTTTTAATTGTTCCTTAGTTGCAAATTAAGTTGCAATTGAATTGCAACTATAACACTTAAACGTTTAAGGCAAGCTAAATCTAAGGGGAGGGTTTCATTTTTTTGGGTGTCCAAACAAAATTTGACCCCTTCCTATTGGCATTTCTGGGGCATTAAAAATTGTCAAAAATGGAATAAAATTGAAAAATTTATGGCCCCCCAAAGTAGAAGGGGTCAAAAACTATAAAAAAACCACCGAATGCCCAAAGGCCAGTTCCTAAACACCTAAAAAAATATTTTTATGTTGCTCTATTGCTATTAAAGTTCAATAATGATTTGTAGAACTTCAAGTGGTGCTCCTATAACATTTTAAATCGTTTAAAATAAATAAGAAATAAAAAAAGTTATGAGGTTTGAAAGTAGGAGGGATCCAAAGAGGAAAAAAAAAGAAAAAAAAAAGTTTTGTAAGTTGGAAAGCTTATTTCTTTTTTTGTTATTTTTTCATTACTTCTTTTCCTTTGCATTTCAAATATGATTTTTAAAGCTTGACGTAACACTCCCATAACATTTTAAATCATTCAAAATGAAACACACATGATGAAAATATAAATAACTGATGAATATATATTTTTATTAAGTTATAAATAGTTGTATTATAGTCATAACATAGTTGAATAGAATATTTTAGTAGTGGTGCACTAGTGGCTGGGTTAATTGTATCAATGGGAATCATAATTGAAAATTAGTTGCAAATGTATTTCATAATGGGTGATGGAAATGTGAACACATGGCATGATCGCATGTATATACATTGTACCCAGTTGTAACATAGTTGTTGTTTTAATGACACATTTACAACAATTTTATAGTGTTGCCAAATGTAATTACAATGCAATTCTTGAAAAATCAAACATGGTTGACTACATTATATGTACGATGTGCATAAATTATTGTATAAAAGACCCATTTTCAATTCACTTGCAACTATAATACAAGTAATCAATTTTTAAACGTAGTAATTTATATATTAATACACTACAATTCTAAGGGGATAGTTGCACACTAATTGTAATACCAAAGAAATATTGCATAATAGTTGTATATGAGTTGTTTTTTGAGTTTTAGTTGTAAGGTAGTGTGATTTGATGGACATGATTTCTTATAGTATACGTTCACCATCATCCATGGCTCCTTTGACTATCCCCAATAACTTTAAGTTCAAATCGCTTTTCCTTTTTCATGTTGATGTCACAACAATTGTAGAGAGTGCAGATGTTGAGATGATTGTTGAAACCTTAATCCTCTTATTCCAAGCCTAGAATCTTAGAGTCCTGTAACCAAAAAAAAGAAGTGTAATCATGAATGTAGTTGCCATTTTTAGGATCGATGGGTTATGAAGCTTCCTTGGGCATAATTAATAGTAGATGAAACATGTAAGGTGCATTAGGTTTGGTGTGCAATTTGCACAAAAGTCGAAGGGAAGGAAAAATTGCTCTTGCTTAAGCTTGATAATTTGTTTAAACAGGTTGGTAGGTGCAAAGCCAAGGTTTCAAAACAAGGAGTAGAAGTTCGTTCTTTTTATTTAAATATTAAAAGCCAACATGCACAAAATGAAAAAAATTACATTACCATGCATCGTTTTTCAATTCTTGATCTTGTCGTTGTGGAGGTTCCCTAAGACCAGAAACAAAAATTCGTCCAATTTGTTGCTATCTTTCATTTGTTGTTTAGGGGTTGAACTATGACAAACTTTGAAAGTTTGAAGGATCTTTTCAACTTGCTTAAGGTGAAGCACACACCCAAAAAATAGTAGACATATTATGTAGGTTGGGATATTGTTGAGTCAATGAACCAAGTTTTGTTGCAGTTTACTTGTGATGCTATTAATGTCGTTAATTTTTTATAAGTGAGTGCAGATGAAGTGACAACAATTGACAGTGCCTCTTGGATTTCTTTGCACCTTTATGCAATTAAGGATTGGAACTAAATCTTTCTTCTGGTTTGTGTGGAAAAAGTTGATGTGTAAAGGACAATTGATAATGTCTTTTAGCTAATGTTATGATCCTAGGATTCCTTTGAAGGTGTGGGTGTTAAGGATTCGGAATTGAAGCTCATCTCCATGGGTTGTGACAATAATATTATTTCCAAGGTGCTAGCATTGGTGTGATTATTCAAACGAAAGAGACAATTGTTCCATTCATGATTGGAATCCACTATTTTGTCATTGGATGAATTTGGTTGTGTTGGTACTGTCGAAACTCAGTTTGGTGACTCAATTGGAGATGTTATTACAAGTGATGTATGTTTTTTTCTCTTACTCACTTAAAAAGTTCCTTGAGTTCTAGAAGTTATGTGATGTGTTCATAGAAAACATGAACAAATTGTTTAGGAATGTGAAGATGAAATGGATTAGTATGTTGTCTCTTGTGAAACGTGTTATGTAGTAGTATCAACCGTTGATGGCAAAGATGCATGTTGATGCGTCAAGGAATAACACTGCTATTAAGAATTTGAACTTGCTTTGTGACTTGGAATTAATTATAGGGTTACATGCAATTTTGTTGCTTTTATATTTCGTGCATACCCTCATCAAGTTTGTTTAGTCTCGTGATGTGTTCGTATGTGATTTTATTGATGCAGTGAAGGTGTGCGAACTTGACCTTTATCATCTTTACTTTAATTTATCCACCAAGTTTGACGATCTTGCTTTTGATGAACTCAAAGCTCTTGAGTCATTCACTAACAAGAAATTGCTGATGAGTTGGTGTGAAGATTTGAACAACGAGGAGGTTGATTGTCTCATCACTAAATTTGTTAATGCTAATGTTTTTGTGAACCAATATGGTTTTGCAATAGGTGCTTTGAAACCTGTGTTGAGGCCATATTTCCTTTTGGTCATGGCTCATATGAAATCAAGTTGTGAAGATTCTACTTAAGCTTTAGTCCATTAATTGGAGATCAGATTTCCAAATCATGAACTCATGTCGGCATTGGGTGTGATTTATTTGAACTTCTAGGCTAAAAACTTGTAGAATGTCGAAAAGGAGTTCCACCACCACCAGTGCTTAATTGTGATCAGGGCTGTTTATTGTAGCCGATGGAAAGTGGGAAAGGATGGGATGTGGGTGGATGCTTTGCTTGATCCATATGAATTGGATTTGTAGTGTTCATTTTTAAAGATGACCATGGCTACAAACAATGAGTTGGTGTTGAAGGAGTTGTAGGATAAAAACCCAGTCACTCAATTGTGGGCGAAGATTATTTCTTTTCCCATCCTCAAGATCAAACTTTCAGAATTCATTAAGTTGGTTGAGATAACATGTGTTCAGGTCTTGGGGTCTATTGAGGATGAGTGGTGTTTTGCAATAGTGGCTTTCATAAAAAACAAGCTAAAAATTGCTTGTTGTGTCATTTGGATCTTTGCACTCAGTTTTATGCGCAAAGGTTTGACAAATTTGAAGGCTTCCCATTTGAAGAGGCCATTATCTTGTGGGGCAATATGAAGACCCAATATTATATTGATTCTTGAAAGTAGAAGTTTCATTACTAGCGACAGTTAGGTTTTATTCCAAGTCCCCTTTGTTGGGGGCAACTTTCCTTGTGTATTGTGCACAATGCACACTCATAATATGAATGTTGGAACTGCGCTTTTTTTTGAAATTCTGACCTATTTGTGAGTTTTTGAGGATTATTGAATCCTTATTAGTTGCTTGTAGGTTTGATGGTCAACAAAGAGTGCCACATGGAATTTGGAGTGGGGTTTGAACTTTGGGATTTAAAAAAAATCTTCAAAAATCTTGTATTTTATTTGCTGTTTGTATCATGACTTATGGTTGGAACTTGGCACTTGTGGGTTGTGTTGGGCTGTGTGTAGGGACACTACTTTGCACTGGGCAAAGTTTGAGACCGGGGTTCAACTCCCCAAGTACTGCTTTTGGACTTTGTAGCATACACTTGGGCAAACACTTTCACTCAGTTTCAGAGTTCTAAAATGTCTTGATTTGCCACATTGCCTATTCAATAAAAATACACAATAACCAAACTCTAGCCCTTGAAAAGAAATGATAGCCAAATATATAACCACAAAAAAAAGTAGTAGCCAATTGTTTTATTAAAAAAATGACTGAAGTACCCATATTACACACTCCCTCCTATTACTTCAAGAAATCCAAAAAAATAAAATACTGATCCCCATTCCTTCAAGATTCATTCACCTTGGCATTACACAGCTACAGTAGGGTATTCTACCTCTGGGGGACCCTATCTGGGTCAGGATAAGGATTTGAGATGGAACAAGGCAAGGCCAATAAAAAGCTGTTATAAATATCACCCCCACAGACAGCAGGGTGATGTTTAAGGTGGACCCATAGATTGTTGTTGGTGCAGATTCTTTGGATTTTACCCAATTAACCCTAACATAGTGATCTATCTCTACCTTCATCTAAAGCTTGTGAAGGAGGGGGTAGTCTCTCTGTGTTGCTGCTGCTGTTGCTGAGAAAAAAGCAGCTTCAGGTTTTCCTGAAGCTTACAGAGATACAAGACAACTGATATTAGACTAGGTATCCATGGTAGCTCAAATGATTTATTTGTCTCCCCCTGAATATTCAGAGTCCAACAACATAAGCCTCTTCTTGAATGGCGAGCTTGGGCCTCTCAAGCACACTGATCACTTGAACACGACAAAATTCAGGTAAGTATGGGTCAAATGAATTTCCTTGATTTTGGAAGTTATGAACCTAATGTTGAATGAAAGTCAAAATTCTGGATTTCTGTGAATTTGATCGGAAGTAAAACTTTGCATTCTGTGCATGACTAGCACCTAACACTAGTACCATGGTTACCACATAAACCCTAATTTGTTTTTGGGGGCTGCTTAGAAAGCTTATGAATACCCCCAATCCTTATACGAAAGCAGTATCTTGGAACCCAAATTTTAAGATTTCCTGGATTAATAAAGTATATCCCTCTTACAGGCCTCACTCAAGAAGGTGAAGGTAGGTGCTGGTTCACCTTTGCCCACCAGGAGATACTTAGTTGAAGACCCAATTACTTGCTTGGGACCAATGTGGCTTTTGCTTGTTTTTCAAAATTTTAAAGGTGCAGCAACAAGGCTGCCAAAGTCATCATGTGTGTTTTGCTTTTTCCTAGTGTCACTCTTTTCATCCTTTTGGAAGTGGAATCAATCTTTACTGGATTTTGTCGTCATACTGAAATGAACACAGTATCTGTGTTCACTCAGCACCTGCAAAAAGCCACTTCAGTTCAGGGGAGCAATTTAAAAATGAAACAAGTATTATTATTGTACAAGACAGGTGACTGTTGTATAAGCATAAAATCTCAACCTCTTATCACTGTCTTAAAATTATGATGAAATTTTGGTCACAGTTCATCACTCTCACTCTTCTAAACCCTAAACCTCACCTTGCATTACAATAAAATGTGTTCGTAAAGTGTTGTCACTGGATTTTGAGTGAATTCATTAGTCTCATTTGTTTGTTAAGTGCTTCCACTGGATTTTGGAGTGAATTCATTAATGCGATTAGTTGCTAAAGTGCTTTCACTGGATTTTAAGCGAATTCACTAATCTCCCTGGCATAGACCTAGTTGGAAATATAGTGAATTCACTGAATAGAGACTATTGAATTGCACTCCCATTGTGTCATAAAGCACTCAAAAGCACTTTTGCTAAGTAGAGCTGCTGTGTAGATAAAGAATGCCCCTTAAACAGCCACATAAGGCTTGGTGTACAAATATAGGGACCTGCTATATCGACATTAGTGCTTTGGGGACTGGCTTAAGAACCTATTGTGCTGATATGCCTTGGGCTTTACAAGTAGGGTTTAGGTAGGTCCTGATAAAGCTCCAGGTTCGGGGGCGTTCCTAAAATAAAAGGGGGTTTGGACCTGGCATTACCCATGTCCACCAACCCTGCATTTTAGGAATCTTCCTCACCTGTGACCTTTACCGATCATAAACCACTAAGTGAAGGTTAGAAGGGCCAGGGTTTCTTGGCCTACTTCTTGAGAGTGGGAGGGAGGGATCTTAAGGAGTAGGTGGAACATCCCTCCTCTTTTTGAAGAAGGATATTCGTGGATATATAGGGTGCCCTTTAAAGAAAGTATGAAAAATTTCCCACTATTTGAAATGAAGGTTAGCATGAACCTACATGTACATAAATCGAACTAAAGTATGAAATTTTTTGCACTATCCTAAACTAAGGTTAGCTTGAACTTACACATACAGAAATCAAGAGGTGTGGAAGGGATAGGGTTCTTAGGCCTACTACCACCCCTTAAGAGTGGGAGGGAAGGAAGGAGGGATCTTTATACATATAAATAAGCATGAGATACCTCCCACACTTAAAGATTAGGTGTAACATCCCTCATCTTTTTAAGAAAGGAAATTCTTAGATATAAGGTGCCCTCCGAATGCAATTTCCCACTAGTCTATGTTGGGTTAGGCACTCATCTGTGAAGTTATCTACTCAGCACAATACACAGGCTTGGCCAAGGCAAAACAGTGACTTGTAAATAGAGGCTTGTATCTCACGTAAAGCATCTGCACTTTTTTTTTTCCTTTGTATTTTCAAGTTGCTCACTAGCTTGAATCTATCTTGTTTGACTTTCTCCGACTTATCTCATATTTATTTGAGATTTACCTCTGGTTTACTGGATCTTTCAAAATTCGAAAGGCCCAATACAGCCTACTTTGGGCCTTCCGAATTTCAGAAGATCCAGTTTTAGGATTAGTCATTTCAAAAAAGAGAAGCAAAAAAATTGTTGCTTTATGCAGGGGAAGGTCTCGCTATGGGAGCCTTTCACATTTTCGACCTCCCTGGGCTGATAGGCCTGGGGGATCTCAAATCGGGAAGGCCTCCATAGTGGGACCTTCTCTTGTACATATCTCATCATACTATGCCCATAATGCCAACAACTTCAACATTAGCCTAAGACCACTTGTCAATGTCCAATTCATGTGTAGGGTAAGGCACTCTAGAGAGCGGGGCCAATGTTGCTGTTGGCTGGCTGGCAGCAGCAGACAGTTTTACTATAACACACCACAGCACATACATAATGGCAGGGCCTTTTAATACTTCAGTCTTGTTTGGAGAGATGGTGTGGAGTTGATTTTTGCACCAGTCTTGTTTAGAGAGATGGTGTGGAGTTGATTTTTGCACCAGCCACAAGAAACCAGGTCAGTAGTACCCAGAGCAAAAAGCCTTTGCCAATAAGCATTTGAGTACCTACTACCCATTTTACTACAGATGGCTTGAATGAAGGACAACCAGCTGCTGCTGGTGTGACACACAACACAGGTGCTGCATGCTGTGACTCCTGCCATCTTGCTTACTGACATAAATTGCGGGTTAGAAATTTTGAATTAAATTGTGTGCTATAACCACCCAAGAAGAGTACTGGATTGTACCCACTCTCCTACTGCAACCTGAGTCAGCCCTGAGGAGGCCTGCAGTGTGTCATCAATTTGAATATTGAGATGAATTGTTGTTGAGCACCAAAATATCACATGCCTCAGCACAAGTTGAGTTGGAGTTAAAGTCACTGAATAAGAGGAAATATGGTGTTAAGCTGCCAGTTCACTGGCAAAGACAATAGGGTCCAACATTACATTCGAGGATTCACAAAAATACAATGAAACATTGAGTTTGCCAATCAAAGTGTGTGATTAAGTGGTTTTACACTTTTTCTTAAGAATTGTTTGCCATTTTCTTTCCATCAGCATCATCAGAGTGGGCTTTACCAATTTTTAATGTTGCACCTTGTAAACTTCTGCCTATCTTTAGAAAACTTCTGGTCCACCCTTTTACACCATGTAAAGGCTCTCAATTGTTGATGAGGCTGATTGAATATCTAGTTATATCATCTCTTCATCACATCTTTCAAAAGATTGTTATAAGAGCAGCTCCACCCAAGTGTGCTCACTATGTGGCCCTGCACTGAAAATCTCAGACGAGGTGCAGTAGTAGTCATCCGGTGGGTCCATTGGAAGAAGACTTCTGTGAGCCTGGAGGAATGGAGCTGGGATTTTGGAAATACGGAACATGAATAGAAGAAGAAGAAGAAGAGCCCTGGGCTGGCTGGGTGTGCATTTTCCCATGGCCACAACAGCAGTCTTCCAAAGGCTCTTCTTCCAGGGCTCTTCGATTCATGTTCCACCATTCCAAGATCTTCAGCCATTCAAAGCATGTTTCTTTTTATGTTTTGTCATCTGTTATTACATATTTTGGTAAAGTGCGTGTTGGTACTTGGAACCCATTAATTCAAATTTCTAAAACTATGAATTGATAATTAACCATTGTTTTGAATGATTTCAGTTCACAATGACATACATACTTGTCCTTTCTTTCTCAATGAGATTCAAAAGCAACGAATTTACAGCCTTTTTCGGCTGGTATCTATGTGTTTGCTCTATATGTGGGGGTAGCTCATTGGTTGAATGATGGATTGATTTCAGTACACAAAGATTAAAAAATGTTTGCAGCAATGTACCTTATGCATTCAACATCTTTTTTTAGCATGTTATTTTTTTATCTTCACTAGAACTCACCTTATTTCTTGTATTAGATTTATCCATAAAGTCACCCTCTGTTTCACCCCTATCTCCTCTGCTTTTGCTCCTCTACCCTCCTTCGCTGGTATCTGCAAAGTAATGATTTTTTTATTAAATTTGGGTATCAAATGCTGAAACTCAGCATTTAATGCACAAGGTTCCAGAGTAATTATAGTAACTGTACAGGTAGGAGCAGTGAAAATATATGTAGCAGTAGTGGAGGCGGTCAGGAAAAAGGAAAAACAGGATGAAATTCAGTTTACCACCAAAATTGGTGGAAAAACTAGTTTGGGTCCCAGTTATTTCCTTTTGTAAAATTTTCATTCCCAGTTAGGCGTTTGATGCCCTATTATGCAGAAATTGGCCATTCTCGCCCCTTAATCGCCTGACTTTAAGGATAACTCTATTATATTAGTTCTAACATTTAAAAGTAAGTAATTGACATTATTTGTTCCACTAAATTGAACCTTATTATGCATCTGTCAATTAGAGGTTTGCTTAAATGCACTTGCAACCAGCCCATCAGCTATGTGAACATCCACTTACTACAGGAAATTAATGGAGAGAGATGAATGGTATTAGGACCAATGATAACATCCATGATTCTTCGGCTCCCATATATCCAAAGAAGCCAATTGTTTTATATTTGGTGAGCATTGGAAACTCCACACCTTCCTACAAGTCATAAATTCTTACCAACACATTGAAATTTGACATTGCTTTTTCCAAGGATGGGTGTGCAGGTACTTTGGTGAGCACTGTCGTCATAATATTGCTTATATTACAAGCTAGTATCATCTTTTCCTTGGTTTTGGCATTGACATGTTGATTGATAGCCTGTGAGCCACCATATCATGCAAAAGGAAAAATCTACCTAAGTTTTAGTGTGATCACCACACCCTGGAAGATAAGTTGCTTCCTCAAAATGTGCAAATCTTCAATTGTTTACTTAAACAAGTTGATGATTTTGTACACAACCCACACAAAAGGCAAAGTATTAGCCTAGAGAGCGACGGGCATGAACTTTGCTGATTCTTGGCATTAACAACGTGCTAGATTAAATAAAACACACATTACAGAATTGGCAAGGCCCTATCTAGTAAGTCTATAGAAACTGGATTCCTGCTGAATGGCCATTTCAGCATGAGAATTAAGTCCATTCAAAGGGAGATTAAGACCTTACAACTTTTAACAAACTAAACCCCATGACCACCCAAAAGAATAGTTGCTTGTTTGAGTAGTGCAAATCTTCTATAGCTTAGATAAACAAAGTTGATGGGTTTTTTGCATCATTGTGCTTACAAATTCAGGGACTCCAAGAGTCCAAGGCCCAAAAGACTTTTTTCTTTTAGATTATTAATTTGTTTAACTCTAAGTTTCTACCACACTTACTAAACAAAATCAAAGCATCTTTGGTTTAGGAGCCAAGGAGAGTTATGAGTGAGGTTGGCATCTACTTGACTTTCTAGCCTTGTAGGCCACCACCCTTGCCTGAGTCCCATGATGGGTAAAGCCACTACATCCCCCCTTTTAGTTTTCTTTTGGGATTCTATTTGTCTTCTCAACCTTTTGTGTTCATATTCCATTTCATTAAAAGTGTCAAAAGCTCACATCATTTTGGTATGTTAAAACTTGAGGATTTGCTTGGACTAGGCGCAACAATAACAACAACAACAACCTGTCGCCTAACTAACCATCCCCACCCAAAAGAAAGTTCATAGGGTTAGCTGACGGGGCTTGCCTGGTGTTACATTCCAATTGGAAAAAGAAAATTCAAGGAAAACAAAAAAGAGTTGCAACTCCCATAATATGTACCAACATTTTACATGGCTTGGGTAAAGCAGCACCTACACTGGTACCATGGTAAGAGTCCTTGGTTGGGGTTGCTTGTAACAAAGCAACCATGGTCTTTTTTTAGTTACCATGGTTACAAGCAATTTCATTCCAAGAGTAAACCAGAGTCCAAATTTAACATTTCCTGGGTGAAATATGGTCACTAAAAGGCCCGCCTCACTCAAGAAGGTGAAGGTACTAGTAGTGTAGTGAAATGTGAATGGAAACATTTGAAACAATGGTCTTTCAAATGTCTTTGAAAATTTTGGTCTCAATTCTTGGACTATCTTAAGGGGGCCAGGGGGGCGGGGGGGACTACATATGTTCGTACCCATTGGGAGCCTGGATCTGGATCAAAGTGACGGCTCAAACTTATCTCGGAATCCCCATTGTCCTCCAATAGCCTTTTTCTCTTCTTGAAAGAAATAGAGAGGAGTAGAAAAAGGCTATAAAAAGACAAAGCTAAAGCATTTTAGTACGACACGAAGCACACCACCTTAGGCCAATGTGGATGTTGTTGCATTTTGGAAACCTCAATTGCAAGTATTGGTTGGTTTGGTTATTGCAACTTCCAATGATGTCGGATTAGGAATTTAGGAAATGAAGATGATGGTCGATTTGTAATGTTGTCAATTAGATATCGAGAAAGGTACCCATAAATTATAGTGGACAAAAAATGGCTATAAAACAATGGCCTTGGGCCACAACTGGTACCATGGTAAGTAATCTAAATTGCTTCTAAATACTATAAATATCCCATACTTCAAGATGGATTCACACTTGGTGTTAATGACTTTTGTATTACATCCCCTGACACCAAGCTAGTCATTTAGAACCTAAACCTACTAACCACTAAGATTTTATGTTCACATTTACTTAATATTAAATAATCACCTATTTAACATTGGGTGCCACTTAAGATGCCACCTAGATTTTCACTTAACACTGACTTTAACATTAAGTGTGAATGCACCTTTAAATATTAGACTAAATCAGGGTCTTTGAGTCCAAATCTAGCATTTCTTGGGTTTAATTTGGCCCACTAAGAGGCCTCACTGAAGAATATGAAGTAACCAGTGTGGCGTGCAGGTTCACCCTTACCAGGCCCCCCCAACTCTTACCCCAGGTCAACAGGAGAGGAAAAAAAAATCAAATTTGTAATTTCTTAATTTTAGATAAATGGTCACATAAATCACACATGCGTTGGCCATTTCCTCACCGTAAGATCCTGTGTGATCCGACGAAGAGATCTCGTTGTCGTTCTAGGTATCTAGCGACCTTTCTTTCTTTCCGTAGCGGAGCTTCGGCACCGGAATCCCGAGCCTGTGGTCAGACAAGAGGTTCGGTATTGCCGAGGCTGGGGAGGTAAGATACGCAGAGAGAGACAGAGGGAGAGAAAGAAAGAGCTCTGCTGCTGCACGAAACCTGCGTGAGCTTTGAAATCCCCTGTCTGTTTTTGGAAGGATTTTGCACTGCGATTTTGGTTTCTGCACGACATTTGGAGTCAAGGACCGGCAGCGAGAAGAATGCCTCCGGGTCCAAGGAAGAGACGACGCCAGCGGCGGGCTGGGAGTTCTCCAGGTTTCTCCGTTTCTGCAGGTGTGTGAATGTGTGTGTGTGTGTGTGTGTGTGTTTTTTTCTCTCTTGGCTTTGAGACATTTTACGGCGGATTTTGTTAGTTTCCTTTCCGTTTTCGCTTCTTGTCCGTCTTCCCTCCCGTCTTGCGGTTTTTCACTTGTATTCTTAGTTCAGCTTCTGCAAATGTTTTCTTGCACACACAGTTCCTGTAATGCTCCACAATTTCTGCGACTGAGGGTCTTGGAAGTTTGAAGGCGTTGGATCTTTTTTTTCCCCTTTGTTCTTCTCTGGATTGTTCCGGTGTCGGTCGGTATCGTTTGTGTACAGAGTCGCTCTCTTTTCTTCTCTTCTTAGAACGAGTAGTTTCTTTTAGCGATTCTGTACTGTAATCGTTCAGGTACCGTGAAGCTATTGCAGAAGCTCTAGTTTTGTTTCTCGCCTGCTGGATTCGTTTCCTGTCTCTCTGTTCATTCAGAGATGCCTGTAAGCTTTGTGTGTTTTCTAGTTGGCCTTACTTTGGTTGTGTGCTCCGGATACGGCTTTCTTCAGTCGCGGTTGCTGTTCTATTTCCGTTATTCGGTTCAGGATCCAGTGTTTCTTGTAGTTTCTGGATGTTGAAGGTAAAGCCTTGTAGAAGCTGCCTTCGGTCTGTTGCAGTGTAAAAGCTTTGAACTTTGCTCTAAAAGGCGAGTCGACGTGTTTTTTTTCTTTTCTCTTTCGATGCGTCAAGAGCTTGTTGTGTGTAGGATCTTTGTTTTGTGATCTCGCGGTTTTGAAGTGTTCTTTATAATATCGTTTCTCTTTGAGTGAAGGATTTTTTGTGTCCAATCCCCGCAGATGAGTCTCATGAATCGGATGGAACCACATCATGTCCGGACACACCTGAGCAAGGGAATCGGATGTTGTTGTCTTCGATGGGAACACCTTCTGATGATACATTCCAGACAGAGGAATGGTTGAGGGTTTCGGATTTCGATGTTGGCACTCCTAGTTCCACAACAGCTGAGTCCAAGGGGGTTGACTATGATGTAGCCACAGAGGAAAGTAGTTACAGCACTGATCTCAGAGGTAATCATGACAAGCTTCTTGCAGATTGGGAGACTGCAACACAGGACACGGTTGGAGTTGCTTCTTCTTCCACTGAAGATGTTGCAGAAAGCATGGAAGCAGCAGAAGATAATTCAGTTGTGGGTGAATCAGTTGGTTCTTCTCAAGAGCAAAAGCTTCCTGTCAACAAGGGAAATTCTGAATGTCTGTCAAACAAGCAAGATGATCATGAGAAGATCAGCCTCAGTTCTCAATCTTCATCAACAAAATCAGATGACCTTGAGAAGACAAGCAGTTGTTCTGAGACTGGGTCTGTGGGTGTGGAAGAGGACCAGGAACCTGCTTCTATTGAGGAGTTTGAACAAGTTAACTCAGAAAATGGTAGTGCAGAACCTGCCTGGCAACAAGAGCACGAGAATGGAAAGCTGACAAGTGGAATGGGAGTTCATTTTGAGAAGCTCCAAGATCTGGAACCCTGCAATATTGAGAATGTATCTGTACCAGAAGTGCAAGAAGAAGCAGCAGATCATCACACAACAAACTCCAGACAAGAGGACAACACAATAATCAGTGATCCTCTGGAGGAAGATGGAAGCATTACAGGTGGGGATGATGCTGCCATATCTGGTATGGATGGGACTTCTGATCAGAGTATTGAAGCAATGGACATGGCTCCACTGAACCTGCAAGGGGACACTGTAAAAGACATGCCTGAACAAGAACATGATGAGCTTGATCAGCTTGTTGACATTGCACATTCGACAGAACTTGCTCATTTGGCAAAGCAAGAGGAGAATCTTCTTGCCCTGGAGGAGGAGAAGAATGTTTCAGAGCCTCTGGCCAACATGCTAGCTCCTGCACAAGACTCATCTGAGACATTGCAGCACAGTGAAGGAGAAGATTTGAAAATGGTCACAGTTGAAGAGACACCCTTGGTTGAGGACAGTACCACTGCACCTGATGTTGTGGTGTCTGAAAAGGCAGACCCAGTTGATGACAGTCCTGCTGCACCTGATCCTGTGGTGGCTGAAGAAGCAGACCCAGTCACAATGAAAGAGACATCCTTAGTTCAGCAAAATTCTGATGAACCTTCTGCTGGGGTGTCAGAGGAGGCAGAGCATAGCATTAACAACCATGGGTCTGCTTTGGTAGAGCAGTCTCCTAACGTGGAAACCTCATTTATTGACCCTTTTCCCGGGGAATATGAAAATAAATATTTGTCAGATCATCTGTCAACTGCAGGTCATACATTGCAAACTGATTCACCACCAGCAGAAAGGGAGAAGGATACTCTTATACAACAGAAGAGTTCATCTGGTCCTGATTTGCAAACGACCCATTCCAGAGCTAGAACTAATGGTGCGGATCTTGGTAAAGGACTTAGCCTGGGTGGCTCTGGAGGAACTCCAGTGGACCTGATGCATTACAACTCTCCCAAAAAATCTGAGGTCAGTATCTTGCACATGATGACAAACTCATTTGGTCTGTTGCACCTGTTGTCCCAGTCCACACTATTGCAAGTTTGACTTATGCTGTGACTTAGGCAGTGTTTGGGGCAGAGAGATAGTGCTATGAATCCACATTGAAAGCTGTCCTGTTCTATGCCAACCCCTTTTGTTCTAACTCCAATTGTTCTTCTGTCTTCAGGAGCAGGTGAGACCTAAGGGGCGCTGGGATGGGTCAACAGAAATTCAGGGATGCTGTGAACCTGTGCATTGGATTTTGAACCAGTTTTTTGGCAGACATATCAATTAAGCCTTACAAAGGTCAGAAAAGGCTCTTAACTACTATGCATTTCTATACACTTTTAAACTAGCATATACTTTTCTATACAGTATTTTCACTATGGGAAACAAGGTGGTGCATGATTCTGAGCATGAGGGCAGAGACAGGAGAAACATAGGGACAAGTCATACTCTCATCTTTCATCCAAGCTGCCATGGACTGTAAAGATTTTTTGTTTGATTGGTTTGAATTTTTTTTTCCCTTGCACCTGTCAATGTGACATGGCTTGTTAGGCCAGTGATTTTTTGAGATTTGTAACTTGTGGATGGTAAGAGGTCAGAACGCTGTAGAAAATAGTTTCAAATTGCTTCTTACTCAGAAACTGTACTCACTTTTTAGGAGGAAGACTCCTGTGATAGTCTTTGTCTGTCATCCAGTAAGAATATCTTATTGATAATATAATTAGGTACCATATTGTAACTCACACACTCTTATGAGAAACTTTGACATGGTTATGAGCAACTGTGAACCTTTGTCGAATGTCAATGGCATTACACATGATTTGGTGCAGCAGAGCCTGGTGATGCAAAAATGTGATTCTCTGTCATGATCCTGTCTTTTATGTATTTGAAAATGCATTATCCAGGAATGTTCTTCATTTCTGTTCATATTTTGTCAGGGCATACCTGTGTATTCCTCTGCTTCCTATTTTGAGGAACCTGGGCAGTAACTCAAAAGAGTGAAGTTCTTTGCATGGCTGGATGGGATAAGGCAGATAGTCAAGGTGGTTTTAAGTGATTAGGAATCTAGTGGGTGGTGGGTCATTACTAGAGAAGCCTTTAACATGGACTCTCTGCAGAGCTTGGCATGATTAGCTCATCTGGGAAAAGATCTTGAGCTTGATACACATGCTTGAAGCTAGATTGTCAGGATGTAATGCAACATCTTCAAACCTTAGTACTTGCTTCTAATGGAATTGTTGTAATGCAACTTGCTCAAACTCTAGAAGCATGTTCTCAATCTCCTAACTTGAAAAGTCACCAGGCTTCAATGACAACTAAAGTTCAAGGGTTTAGCTCTGTTACAATTTCTAGACAGGAAGATGAGTTACAAGTTCAGGGATACTACCCAGGCGTCGAGACTCCTTAATGGTGTGCTAATGAAGAGAGTGGGTGAATTTTCCATGCATTTCTGATATCATATTCCTACATTGCAATTGAGGAAGTTTGCAATCAATGGAGAGATGATTACTATAGGTTTCAACAAATCTATCCCCAAGTTTCAGGGTTCAGCAATCTTAACTTTTGGCATGCATAGTCTGTGGGCACTCTTCCATAATCTCTATGAAACTCTCTGGATATGGCAAAGCTGATGTGAAGTAAAAGGCTGGGTAGACAAAGCATCAGCTGCAAAGGATCCAAGTTTCTCACTGAATGGAAAGTGGAGAGGGTTCAGGGGCCTTGAAAAAAGCTCCCCACTATAAGCCTTTGTACAAAAATCATTCACAAAATGCCCAAAATTGAAACTCCAAAAAGGAAAAGCCATTTATCAAGAAAAGCCTCCAGCCCTCTTTGGGAGAATCTTTAGATGGTAGCCTTAAAACTTCAGAAGGACAAGATGACTGACCATCTTAAAAATGAAGGAAACTTTAGAACTAGACAGCCTGAAGAAGCTGTAGAATTGACTATTGATTACACCACATCACAGTAATAGAGATACTGGATTGAACATGAGGCATATTGGTCATGTCAATATCTCCTGGTTGAGTACATTTATTAAAGATATCAAACAGAAACCTGTACAACTTTAGTTTATGGTTTAATGCATGAAGTTGCAGGAGAAGCCATTAGAACTACAATTCAATACACAAGACAAAAGACACTCTAGGGTTTATGCTGCCACCAAACAACTCTTCATCAAGGTACATAAAACTCTCAAAGTTTGGGGAACCTGGGACAAAGACATCATCCACAAACAGTTGGACTAGAGATATTGCGTGAAGAACAACAGCACAAGCATTGAACTTCAAACAACACTTCAAGAAATCAAACTCATAGGAAAATAGGTGGAAGTTTGCTAAATAGACCATGCAATGGGTACCCATTGGGATACCAATAAATTGTCACTTAGCACAGTGAACAAAAAAGCAAAGATCACTAATCAAATACTATATTCAAAAGATTAAATTTGAGACTTTTACAACCTTGAAATTTTGGAGAGACTCAAAATAATGTATGTCTTTTTTATTGTTAAGCCACAAAGACCTGAACTTAAGAGCCATTCTTTGAACTAACAAGAACTTAAAACAATAAGATTTCAACATACAACCAAACACTTTAATTATCAGAACTTTCACAGCCACACAGTTCATGAAAAAAATTGAGAATCTGTGACCCTGCTATTCAAACTATCATATGGACCTACTGGAGAAACCAGCTCAAAACTAATAAAGTTGATAGTGGTGAAACCTCTTCCCTCAGAAGCTTGGATTAAACTGGTTTGAGTCCAGGCAGGCTGACTTTGGCAATAGGTCTCATACACCTGCATCTTATTTGGTTCATATATTGTACAAATCAAGAGAACTCCCCATATGTAATTGTAGCCCTATTAGGGGGGCTCTAATTTCATAAAATAGTGTCTTTCAGTTTCTGTTACTTTGTTAATGCAGGGTCCAGGTTGTTAGGATGATGTAACAGCTAGTATGCAATGGTGATCCTTAAACATTGATGATCTCCAGGGAGGGTTCATTGTGACCATCTCTGTTGGATTTCGCACATGCTTTGCATTGTAGCTTGCACTGGCCCTTACATGCCTTACACAACAAAGCTGTAGTCATACTTTTACCTTGTGCTGCCATTATTTCCACCTTCTGGAGCCACCCCGAGCTCCACCTTTCCCTATCCTGTCACACCATAAGGTGGCATTCCATTCAAAGAAAAATCTAAAAACAAGACACCTGAAACTGACCCAAGGGATGTTAGAAATCAACAGAACAAAATACCCAAACTGGTATAGGGAAGTGTAAAATTTCAGGAAAAAATTTGTACATTGATAAGACACTTTATTGCTGCAGATGGAAACCAGCAGAATCCACATACATATTTAATTGATTTTCTTGTATCAGTCACTAGAGGAAAAATACCTTAAGATTGTGAGAATTGACCCAAAACCGTGATGATTCATCACAGGTGGCCACCATTTCCAGGAACCAGTCCTTCCCAGGTCCTTTCCGTTTAGAGCTCACAGTGAAATGACACCATCCAAATGTGCTCTCCATGGCTGTCCACTTCGAACCTGAAAGTAACACATCAACAAAAGAATCCATACTCTAGTTTTTACACTTCCAATTTCAAAACTTTCATTTTTCAAGCACAATTTGAACGCCATAGGGGATGATCTTACTTGAAAGAAGGGGCAGGAGATTGCTAGGTCACAAGAAGTTTGAGAAAAAGAGAGACTCACCTACAATTCGGTTGAGAGTTACCAGATTTTTTTTATGATATCCACCATGAGCAAGATTTCCATTTCCATTACATTTATCACAAACTACTTCACCCTCTCCTGCACTCACACCCCATAAAAAATTCCTTTCAGTCACATATTACACAAATCAAAAAAACCCATCACACACATTGTAGACATAAAGCACATTGAATGCGGTCTATAGTGCACACTACCAAACACCATAGTGTTCAGTATCCATCCAACTCAACAATTTCTTGCAAAACTTGTTCCTTTACATGAACCCTAATTAGTTTCACATCTTAGGTGGAGACTGGCCTTTCCTTTGATGACCATAGAAAGCAGAATTACACAGCCAAGTTTTTCCACATCTACAAAAGGACTCACCTGTGAAACTTTCATGAGTTCTACGTCTTCTTTCAGAATCTACTGAAGCCTTTAAGGTAAGTAAGGTCCAATAATGACAAGAATTAGGGTTAGGTTTAAGGCCGTGAATTTGCTGGTATCAGAGACGTTTTACTTTGAAGGTTTAGTTCCATTAGCCTAGTTTCATCTGGAATTAGGTTTCTGTGTGAAAAAACTAACCTTTGCAGAAGCGACAAGGAACGACAGGGTACAATGCAGCCAGAGGCTTCGTAAATACGTTGTGCGAATAAACTGGTTCTTCCGATACTGTGTTATTGTTCCTACGTCCTGACTGCAGCGATGCTTGGAAGTAGTACCCGCCTGCTCCTTTGAACTTTGAGAACGTTGAAAGCGGTTCTGGTATCGTCAGCAGCGGCAGTGTCCTCCTCTCCATCAGCATTGGCAACCTCAACATGGAGGCCGCTCCTCTATTCTTAACCCTAATGATATAAAAACTATCTTACATTCCTCTCCACAGACAAAGACCCACAAAAAACGCACAAAAACGCACACGCACAAAAGGTCTGATTCTAGTAATCAGCAGCCATTGTGAGAGGCAAAAGGGGCAATAAAATAAAATCCTTGCTACAGAAGACTTTTGTAAGAGAATTCCCACATTTTCCGCTCAAACTGGTCCGTGAACATGAGGTTTCATTTGTGCTTAGCCATCGCCAAATCTTTCCGACAACCACTGCAATTCGCGCTGAGAGTTTCAAGGTTTCAACAAAACACAAGAATTGCACGTGGGTGTTGTGCGTTGTGCGCACTTGTGGCGCAAGAGTCGACTACGTGGAACTAATCTGCTCACAGACAGGGCCGATGTGAAATGTGTATGCGAGAGCCCCAGGGTGGGATCAGTATCCAAATTAAGGGGCCTATTCTGAGGCCTAGAGCCCAAGTCCGGCCATTTCTTAGGAATGTCCCCTCATGCCTTAGGATGAGTAAAGCCCGATGGGTTGGGCGGGGGACCTCCACAAATAGAAGGTACTACAAATAAGGTGTGATAGGGAAGTTAAGGGACCTTGTCCTGGGAATGTCCCCCATCCATGGACTTTACTCATCCTAAAGCATGAGGCAAAAGTTACTATGTATAGTACCAGCCAAGGGGTCTCAAAATTTTGAAAGGGTCTGTTGGTATAGGGCCAGGGCATTGGGTCCCTGAAGTTTTTTTAATTCTTTAAAACTATGATATCCAATGGGTAGGGTTTAGGGTTCAAACCTAAACCCTACCCGCATCAGGAAAATAAACACTGAAAGCAAAATTGCTTATGTGTAGCAGGTGTTGGCTTTTGGACATGCTCACTTGCAGATTTCATCACCTCAACTGCATTGGGTACTGGCATTCTAGATTTTCCATTCCAAAAAATGGGAGCATTCTTTTTCCATTCCTGAAAAACATAAAAAGATTGTTGTTGTGTTTGCCACTTGTTTTTTTAATTTTAAAAGTGAAGGATTGATAAAATTTGAAGTAGGACTCAACAAATTTGAATTGGAAGTTGGAACTGGAGTCTTTTTTTGGGGGCCACATTTTCACAAGTGGACGTTTTTTTTTCCAGAGAAAATTGTGGACAAATCTGTTTTTCCAGTTCAATTTCAACAAAATGTGCTTTCTTTTGGCTAAATTTGGCAATTCTCACAAATTGAAACATTGTAGGCACTGAAAACTAGAATAGAAATTCTTTAATTTCTAGAAATTTTCTATCTTGAGTTTGTGTCAGGCATATCATAAGTTGAGTGAGGGCAAGAGGTCGAAAATTCTCATCTCAGTCAATAGGAAGAGTGCCATTAGGAATGGTTATTGGTCCTGGCCACAAATAGTGGCAGCCAATTTTAGGAATAGAATTTCCATGCAACCAATGAGAAGTTGTCCCATGGAGTGAAGTGGTCTCCCTTTGTTGGCCTGCCAAGGCAAGGATATTGTGATTAGATTCATTATAGAGTATATAGTAAGGGATTTTGGCCCCTAGGTAATACTAAGGTCTATTTTTATTTAAGATTTTTGAAAGCTGATATTTTGGCTTGTGTTGAAACTTGAGATTAGTTATAGAGTTATAATATCTGGAAGGATTTTGAATTTTTTTTGAGGAATTTTTTTAATATTATACTTTTGCATGGTGAAATTATTTGAGTTGTCATAATTCTTCTTTTGCCTTAAGATACTTTTGAATGTGAATGGCAAGGCCACAGTGTGACAAACTCGTTTCTTGTGGGTGCAATACATGTATGCACTTGGGCAGTCAATTAACCAACGTACCCATACCAAAGTTTCCCATGTTTTGCAATCCAAAATCTTATGGGAGTTTCCATTTGTATCGGGTGTGGATTTTTAGTGACTTTCACGTTAGAGTAAAAGGGCATCACATCTAATCCATTTTACTCTATAATCCAAGTTCATCATTTATCTCAAAGTATCTCAAGAAGAAACAAATGATTGATGAGCACTACTACCAAAAGACTGATGAACAAAACATCATGAATAAAAAGTCATCATATTTATAAAACATTTTGTCATGTCAGTTATATAGCCTTTCCTCTCCCAAAAAATTTCATCATCTTTCAAACCCTCAAGATTGAATCATCTTGCTACACTCCAAAAGCCAGCAACCTGTAAAATCCTACCCCAAAGGAGTGTGTGTGTGTTCAATTGCTCTTTGTGCAGTTACCCTTGAAATGAAGAAAGTGATACATGGAGAGGAGGAAAACTAATTGTTGACTACTGTTGTTTTGTCCAAAGATATACTTCACATATATCTACATTAAGAGCGACTGTCCAAATATGACCAAAGACCTACTTGTTCTCTTCTTCACCAAAATTGGACAAATTTTTCACATACTGCAGTTTTGGAAAATGTTCATATTCTGGGAAATAATGGTGGTAGCTTAAGCCTTACACATATGAACTGTTGTTCCACAGCTAATTGCCACGAGAAGGAAGCATCCAAGGATACAACGGCCTGTGAGAGAAAACTGTTTTGCCTAAGGAGAATTATGGGTCAGCTTGACCTTTTTACACATGTTGTGGATCACATCCACCTTCTAGGGTTGGAGTGTTTGGAAGAAGTCTTTCCTGGTGATGAAAGACCAAGAAGTAGAACAGATGTTGTCTTCTTTTGGCTGCAGTTTTGAATTAGTTTGTTGAGCTTCTCGGCTAGGCTATAGCCTCTGCTTCATGCTGAAGCTGTAGATCAAAGTGATAAACACCTGCAACACCACAATTGAAACAGCTCAGACATACTGTTCAATAGGTCTCAATTTTGGAGAGGTCTACACAGATTCTCATGTGGATTATACAAGACTAACCATTACTGTGCTGCTGAAATAGCAAAGACAGCTTTGGCTTTCAACATATAGAGAGGTGAAGCTCTAGCATTCACAAGGTTAAGAAGACAATTACCATGCCCTTTCCCAACTCGCCGCAACTGAGAGACATACACAGATATTTTCTTTATTGCTTCCACCTGCACAAATCCACTTGCTCCACCATCAATGATATTGAAGCATTACAGAACAATGAAAATTTCAAATATGCTAGAGCAGTCCTAATGATGAAGTGTACCTGCTCATTGAGGAATTCACTTTCTATGAAGTCACACATTTGGGGATCATTGTTGTCCACTGCAATCTGATAGTGACACAGAACCCAATACCCAGTTATATTATGCAAAAACACACATAGCCACAGACCTCACTCATGCATACCATGGTCAGGAGAGATCAGCAGACCATACCACCTTCCTGACATGAATTGCTCTTCAATTAGCACTTGATGACACAAATATGATGCACCATGTAGTCAGGAGATGACAGCAGACCACACCACCTTCCTGACATAGATAACTGGTCAATTAGTTGAGCTTGAATGATACAAATTGTGGTTACACTCAACATCACTTAAGAAGACCTTAGAGGAGGTGAATCAGCAATGATTGTTTGAATTACCTGGTGAAGTGACAGAAGTTTCTCATTGGTGAGCTTCTCCAATGCAAGAGCCAGCTCCATAGCTGAAAGAGAAGGCAGGTTCAGGGTTGCATGTTAGGAATAACTACAAACAGAACAGAAGAAAAGGTGATGCGTAGGGGCATAGTGACAGTGCAGTGTAAGAAACCATCCTAATTAGAGAGCTAAGCTAAAGACTCCAGGAAAGAAGCACTGGAGTTGTTCCTACAAGCTGGGGATACAGTAGGAGAGTCAACATACAATAAAGAGCATCTCCTTTCTCAGGGTGATCAAACTCCATTACTGGCATAACAATGGATTGCAATTTCACCCTGCCTCCACGCTTGTTCTGTTTATGACCACAGGACAGAATATATAAGTTGTTAGTAAGAGAGTAAGCTGAAAGTTCAGGTCGACAGGAAAGGCAAAGCAGACAACAAAAGGTGAAACTGGCTTTGTTGACCATCTCTACAGCAATCCATGTGTTGTCTGGCCTGTAACAAACCAAATCCATTTGATCTAGCAGGATGATGGTCAGTCCCAATATACCTGGTACTTCATAAACTTCTCAGCATGTTCTCGCTCTTCCTCACTGGACTCCTTAAAGTACCTGAAACAGAAAAAGCCATCTCAAACAATAAACATACTGGAAGATAACAGAGAAGGAGCAACTAAAGCTGCCTTCAGGAGTTCATAGAACTTACTTCGCAAAACCTGGAAGGCCCACATTGTCACGGTCGAAGTAGGCAAACAGTGCATGGTATACATATGACACATTGTACTCCACACTGCAAGAACATCGACAAACATGGAGAGTCAGTAGAAGAGAATGAACAGAACATGGTACATATGACACATTGTACTCCACACTGCAAGAACGTCGACAAACACGGAGTAGAAGATAATGACGCCATGGCTGCCAACAAGTATGACTGAGTTTTCTTCTCTTTGCCCTGATTTCAACCTTTCTGTGTAGAGGAAGAGGTGGATATATTCAGGACAGCTCGCACAAATGAAGGGGAGGGGAGGAAACCACGTACTTGATCTGCTCATTGATGGCTGCCTCGCATGAGGAGTCGTAGCGTTGGCGTGCCAGAGACTCTGAATACGCTGTCGGGACCTGCACTAACTGGCTTTGCACTTCTCTGAACGGCTCGAATATGACTCCCGTGAGAGCCCTGGAGTCTACTTCATTAGTTTGCGCCGCTCTCACCCCGACCACGCCGCGGCGTAAGGTGTTACTAGTTGAAAGTGATCTCCAAACGGCCACTTTCCCAGCTCCTCGAGACTTGCAAATGGCGGTCTCCGAGAACGAGGAGGCCAGATACCCGGGGATGGTTGCTCCGTGCAGCAGCATCTTCTTCTACTGCATCATCACAAAAGAACAAATCCGCCGTCAGCTTTCTTGATCGGAGTTTTGGAACACGCTTTGCTTCCAAAGTAAGTTAAAAACCAGACAACTGAAAATTCCAGAGAAAGGCCCACAGGTTTGTTTTGTCTGCAGTAAGTCTTCCTCCAAACAAAAGAAAGAAAAACCAAGACGCACACAGCAAAAACAGGAGATCAAACGATCACACAAGGGCCAAAACGTAAGAGAAAATTCTACTCCGCTTGGCATCAACAAAGATACAGGACAGGGGAAAGAGGGACCAGCCTTTTGCTTCAAAAGGCAATGCATCCTAACGCAATTCACACCATCAAAACTCAGATTAAAACCTCAGAAAATCAGATTACGAACCAGAAACATGTTTTGCTTGCGGATCCAGAAGTGGATTCGGAAAGCACAGACCACAGGAGGGGAAAAGAAGTTGAAAACCAGAACTTCAACATATGTAACGAGACCAAAGAGAGAGAGAGAGAGAGAGAGAGAGAGAGAAGCGAGCATTACCAGCAGAAATTCGGAAACAGAGGTAGTCTTAGTCGCAAAATTGAAACCAAGTGCTGCATCCGACTCTCCACGTGCTGGTGCCACGCTCCAGACGAAAAGAAAAACAAGGTGAACAGCGACAGAAAGACGAAAGAGAAGCCGCTAAAGCACCACGAAAACGCGGGGGGCACGGGGAGAGAGACGGACGCGGGGCGCGCACACGGACACACACAAAACCGCAAAAACACACATTCTGGAAAACATGCAATTGTCGGATCGCTTCCTCTTACTGTTATACACGTCAATCTTCTCTACGTATTCGAATACAATACATTACGTATGTCGGCTTGCTTCCTCTTACTGTTATACACATCAATCTTCTCTACGTATTCGAATACCATACACTACGTATACTTATATTTTTAGACATGTTGAAATCTCAAAAAATACTTTTCTTGAAGAATTCTTTTAAATAAAGGGAAAATGAAGAATCTTTTTGTAATATTCAAGAATATTTGTCCTTTTGGAATGGAATCTTCAAAATTAATTAATTGAAGCTGCCTCTGCACTGGTGTTAATTCTTTATTTTTTATTTTCCATTTTTTTAATATCAAAATTTTGGCGACCAAAAAATTGCAAACTTAGTTGAATTCTTTGCTTGATTTGTTTGTCAAATTGGGATTTTATTTTTTTTCAATGTTGTGATATTGAAAATTCGACAATTTTTTTCAAGAAATTAGTTGAATTTACACTAGGAAAAAAAATTCATAATTAAAAATTCCCAATTTTGGAAAAAAAAGAAAAAGAGAATAAAATTTAATTTATGCAGAAGCCACCAAGGTAGTATTGTGGTATTAAAATATTGACTAATTCAAAAACCTTCCTATTTGAAGATTTTGTAGTCAATATTTTAATACCACAATACTACCTTGGTGGCTTCTGCATAACTTAAATTAATTTTTAATGGATTAAAAGTTTTATTTATATTTTTCAATCTGTCTAAAATTCGAATTTTTTATAAATTAAATAAAAAGATGATTAAAATGAAATTTGAAATTCTCATTATTGGGGAGGAGGGTAAAATGAGGATGAAAATTTAAGTGGACAGTGAGTAGAGTTATCCGTAAAGTAAGAAAAACACAGCACCAGAACCCTGAGTTCGGTCATACACAGGGTGAGATTAAAAAAAAGCCTGCAAAACGTACATTAGCATTCAACAAGGGATGAAACTCAGAAAACGATCAATTTTGGTGGTAAACCGAGTTTCATCCTGTCTTTCCTTTTTCCTGAGCGCCTTCACTGCTGCTACATATATTTTCACTGCTCCTAAGTGTACATCTACTATTAGTCTCGAACCTCGTGCATCAAATAAATGCTGAGTTTCAGCGTTTCATACTGAGATTTAATAAAAATGTCTTTACTTGCACTGACAGGTCTGTAGTTTGTAGTTTGTACACACCCATCTGAGTATAAAGGTTTTCATGGGCTGGGAACCTCGGCATTAGCCAACTCAATTCTATCAGAGATTTGCAGTAAAGAAGTGATTCATGAACGAACTGAGGGGTACTGACATGGCTGCTCTTTAAGAGAGATAAGGCATAACGCTTTAAAGTGTTGCAGACTTTTTAAGATGAGCTTTTACACATCAGATAAGCATGGGCTGCACACTATGTTGACCCTACTAGATAGGCACCCATTTACACTTGCCTAGTTATCATCCTTCTCTTATTCAGACTCATCCTAATTAAATTTGGTATTGATGATCACTTGATGTTAGCATTATATATTGGTGCATTCACACTTGAAGTTAAGTCAGTGTTAAATGAAAATCTAAGTGGCATCATCCTAGATGGCACCCAATGTTAAATGGGCCATAGCTTAATGTTAAGTAAATGTTAGCTTAACATAAAATTTCCATGGTAACTAGGTTTAAGTCCTGATTAAATGGTTAGTATGGTGTTTGGGGACTCAACTTTGGAGTACCCAACACCATGTGTGAATGCACCTTTAGGAATGAATCCAATGGCTTTTCAATTTGTTAGGGATTTGGGAGGATTGGGTGTAATGGAATATGTTGGTCTGGTATAAATTTTGAATAGGTAGGTATACACACACATGGTTCATGCCCCTACCATAGCCTAGGCCAAAAATAGCAAAGAATGTTGGTAGGCAAAAAAATTTCTTGCAACTAACAAGGCAAGCAACACAACATGCACCCAAGGGTTCAGATTTTCTTCTTTTATGGGAGTGTTGGGGGTCTCGAATTTTTGTTGTTCCCATTGTGTTCTCAATCAAGTTCTCAATGTGTTCCTTAACATGTTTTCAATAGCCCTTCACTTTGCCCCATATGCTTTGCCCTAAATTTTATTCTTGTAACCTATATAAGCAACCCAAAGGAAGAGATTGTAACATGTCTATTTTTGGACCATCCAAAGCTTGAATTATTTATTTGTGATGGGCCAATCAAAGATGCCCATCACAAGAAAAAAAATTGAACTTTGGTGGTCCCCATAACTAATTAATATGACTCCTAATATACTACCATTTTGAACATACTGACATGATCCTAGTCATACTAGCTCATGAGCTTGCATTTAGTAATTTTAGAAATTTCATACCAACTTGGTTTTGGTATTGGGTTCTTTTTAAAACTTTCATATTTGCAATCCTTCTCTACACCTTGCAAGGAACGTGGTTGGGGAGTGTAATCAAGAGCATCATGTGCAATGAGCTTGGAGGAGGCATTTATAGGAATGTTGTAAATAAGGAAGTAAAAAAAGTGCAAGGGGAATGTTGGAAGTAAAAGAGAGGGAGAACATTGAAAATGGTGATCATTTAAAGATTTAATTTTGAAGAAGAAGAAAAAGAAGTGGTGTAACACATTTACAATGTAGAAGTTGAATAGTATTGATGCATTCAAAGTTTTTGATGCTCATCATTGGGTGGAAAATCCATGCAAACAATCGATGCAATTTTGCTTAGTTGATTTGAAGTTAAAGCAAACATACCAAAAAAATCATCAACCAAACTTACTAAAGAAGTTTAGTTGTTAAAGTTCCAAGTTCAAAGCCTTGACCCACACTTACATATGAGCAAGAGGGGGAAATAACAATTGCATAGAGAGAATCAAATAGTGAAGGAAGAACCAAATAGTGCAAGAGCCAAACAACACAAAGAAAATTTGACTTGGGCAAATTGGTACCTAGCAAGCCAACCCAAGCAAAAGGAAGAAATAAGGCACATAGCAAAAGCTAAGGAATGAAAATGATTGAAATAATGTAAGAGGGAAATGAAAAAATGTCAAATAGTGCAAGGAGAACTAGAATAATGTAAACATAAAGAGAGCCATAACAATGCAAACTAATTAACAAAAAAATAAAATATATGCAATAAAAATTAAAGTGCAAAACAAAAGACAAAAACAACAATACAAAGTGGGGCTAAAGGGGAAATCAATTGGCTTTATATCCAAGCTCAAGGTTGCTTCCTCTAAACACTGGAGTCCATTAGTAGCTACCTTGAAACCCTAATGTTAATTTAGTTGCCTTAAACCCTGACCAACTTAAATGTAGCCCTAGACCCTACTTACTTTACACCCTGTTTACCCTAGACCCCTTGCCTTGATAACTAAATCCTAATGTTAATTTTTTAACATCTTGAGTTTTAAGGTTGGGATGGGTATCACCTTGGGTGGTTTTCAAACCACCAATTTTCTTATTCTTAAGTATCAAAGTTTTCAAAACTTGATGGTCCTAAATTAGATTTTAAAGTGATAAAACCTTGGTATTCAAGTTTTAAATCAATTTAAACCCCTAGATGTTTTTTAGGTTTTTAAAAATTCTTGCCCAACATTGGTCAAAACCTTCAATTTGATAAACAAAGTTGACATTAAAATGTTTATTACTTATCAACTTGAAAGCCTTGGGAATAAAAACCCCATTTAATATTTTAAGAATACAAATCAACATTGTGAACACATACTGGTTAATGAGAAAAAAACGATATTAATGTGTGTACACATATGTGGGAAACACCACACTTGTTTTATATTAATTGATGCCAATATTTAGGATATATACTTATATTGACTTAATATTATGTTCACAATTATTCTATCTAGATGATACCCTATTTATAAGTGATTGAAAATTTGGGATTTAATGTTTAGTAACACAACCCTTTTGTGAAAAAATAAAAAATTAAGAATATGTAATTATTTTTGGCATTAGCTTTTGAAGTTAATAATGAATGCAATAAAATATGGATGTGGTGTTTTTAAGGAGCAAAGTGAATATTAAACATTTCAAAAAAATAACAAACAATAAATATCACATCAACTCAAATTAATATTTGTGTATTTTGTTCTTTCACAACAATCAAACGTAATTTTTTCCTTCCCACTTCACAATAATAATGTGTTTTGTAACAACTTTGCATTTCATTTTTGTTTTTTTTAAACAACTAGGTGTGTTTTATTTTGAGTTATTGCTTCACAATAGTTGGGTGCCACTATTTTGGTTTTTTCCTTTGATTTTCAAACCTTTAAGCATTGTTATTTGGTCTTTTGTGCTTTGAACTAAATAGGTTGATGACTTTTTGTTTTAACTTTATTTTTTTAAATATTTTCTTTGTATTGTCCTTTTTTTTGGGAAGAGATGTTTTTAAAAATTGAATTTTGAATTGATTACTTAATTCTTCAAAGAAAGTTCTACACCCATTGCAAAAGAGGTGAGTTTCATATTTCTCAACTTCCATTGTGTTGGGGGGAGAAGGGGTGTAAAATTGTGGACTTCAACAAGCTATGTACCATCAAGGCAAGGGTTGTTGGGTAGAAAAAAAATAACAAGAAAAATGAAAGGACATGAAAGTGAGACCTATCTTCTAACTACTTACCATCATGCTGCACCTATTGTCATTTGCATATTTGAAAAAAAGCCACAATGCCTATAAACCTTTTATAGCTATTGCATATTGTCTATTATAATACCCACAAACTTTTTTTAGTTGTTGCTTACCATCTACAACATCAATATACCTTTTACAACCTCTAAATTAAGTGGCTACTTTCATGCTATTGTTCTCTAGTGGTAGCTACCCTCCTACAACAACCCTACTTTCATACTAACAAGTACATAGAGTAATTTCATTGCAAAATTTTTTTTGAAAAAAATGAAAAAATTAATATTCTACATCAACTACTTAAAATAATTATTTTTCCTACCTTCTCAAAATATCAATATAAACAAAAAAAAATAGCACATTTGATTCTACATAACCTTCAACCATTTTCCATTACACAACATCAAATACAACATGGTTCTCCTACCAACTTCCCCAACCTTTCTATATCTCCTCCTACCATGCTACCTTGATAATTATAATAATCCCCTTCCTTCTTCTTCAAAGGATAAATAAGGAACTAAAGAAGGATCACACGTGAATTTCATTATCTTCTTTTTCTTACCTTAATTTCTTTCACACATCCCACTAGTTGAGGATAACAAATACCAATCGTTATCCTCAAGGACTAATCACTCCATTAGTTTCATCCTCTAAGTAAATAGAAAATGGTAAATAAATTATACACTAATAATTAACTAGTTATTAGGATGTTCATGATGTTAGCTAGCCTTGAAAGATTTTCCACCCTTAATAGGGGGGCAACTTGAAAATATGTGTTCATCTTAATGCGTGTTCATCATTTGTGATTATGTGCATTTGATTTTTTCAATGGCTTTAATAAATTGTATTATAGAATGTGTGTGTGGAGTTGATGAATATGCATCAAATGCCCCCTATTGTATGCATGTCTCTTTTGTTTCAAATGTTGGAATTGTGCATATGCAAACTAACAATTTGTTAGATGTTGAAGTTCTACAAGTTACAATAATAGAAATGCAATTTGTGTTGGGGATACCTTATAATCAAATGTCTATTTGTTGGCGTTTCTTTATCATTAATGACAATTTGCATGTTGATTTTGAGAGCTCACAAATGCTACAATGCACGAGTGATTTATAGATTCAAACCAACAAGTAGTAATATTTTGATGCAAAGATTTATTCTCCATATAGGTCTCATTAAATACAATAAAACAAATGGTATGACTTCTATGAAAACTCTTGCGAAATGTGCACCCACTAAGCTGTTTGTTTAGAGGAAGTTGTGGGTCAACGAAAAACATGATCATAGTTGATGTAGCTACCAAGAAAGAAAAGGGTGGGTCCATTCGGTTGTGCAATCTTTACATTTTTGTGCAATAAACCTTTATAAAAAAATGATTTGGTGTCACAAAATTTTACAAAAACTTGTATGGTCTCATTAAATATAACAAAACAAATGGTATAACTCCTATGAAAATTCGTGTGAAATGTGCACTCCTAAGTTGTTTGTTTAAAGGAAGTTGTGGTTCAATAAAAAGCATGATCATAGTCAACTTAACTATCAAGAAAGAAAAAAATGGGTTCATTTGATTGTGCAATCATTACATTTTTGTGCCACAGTCCCTCTAAAAAAATATGAAGAAACATAACATATGTTTCTTGAAGATTGCTAAGGTGTTAAAAAACTTTTAAACAACATTGCTTCTAGGTGAAACACATGGATTGCATTATCACTATAGTTATGAATTGGCCTAATGATTTGCATTTGAATTGCATGTTGAATTTTATAGTTATGAATTGGCCTAATGATTTGCATTTGAATTGCATGTTGAATTTAGATTTGAAGGACTACATTAAAGTGGACGATTCTTTGGCAAAGGAAAATTATAATTTGATAGAATCAACTAATATTTTTGAACACTTATAGTTTGATGTTGATTAATTGTGTGGGGTGTGGTTGGGGTAGAATACTTGTGTTGCAATTGGGCAAATTTTTTCAAAGAAACATGATTCAATTCGCTTGCAAGTTACTTTGTTTTAATTCTATTCTTTCTTTCTTTTGGTTATTGTAAACTAGGTTGCATTATTTCAAATATTTTTTATTAGCAACCACAATTGGAAAATTTGGTATGCATAACCTTTGTACATGTCTTTCACATTTCATAAATTGAAAACCAACATATTTGTAACCACCAAAGAAAGAAAGAAAACTAAATTTGTAACTAGTTATGTAATAGATGAATTTTTTTTTCCATACATATCCTTCCCATCTACAAAAATTTTAAAGTACGTTTTATTGGTATCCATAGATTACCTCTAAACTAAATAACTAAACAATGTTGACATGCAAACCAACCTTGACATTCAATGTTTTTAAATTAATTGGGAAAATACTAGCAATATGTAATGATGTAAAAAAAATTAGACTAATATTGACAAAGCCATGAAATGGTAACAATTTCTAAAGTTTGTGATATTGATACTAGTATAACATCACAAAAATGATGAATTGTGGATAATACCATGGAATTGAAATATTAGAATTCTCTCAATACCAATGTTTCACTAGTCTCAAAAACTTCAGAAGGCATGGGCCATGTATACCAATTTCATTATGATATAGTATGGTATGGTATGTACAATACCGATCCAACAATGATACAAACATGATGAAAATATGAAATTGGAACTTTTGCAAGGGTAAAAAATTCACAATTAAAAAAAAATTGGGGCAAAATTCACAAAATTTTGATTAAAAAAGGAAAAAGACATATTCTATAAAAAATTCCCCTTTGTACTTGGAGAATGGGTGTAAATTTTTTTTCCATGATTTAGAGCTATTTTAACGGCTAGTTGGAAACCAACCCTTTATGACGCAGTTGTGGATGAACCCTTCCACTTCCATGTCACACTACCTAGTTAACTAACTTTGTAAGTGGGTTAATTGGTAGGGAAGATAAGTGACCCAGTTTTGGCACTTCGGTACTATGTATTTCTTTGGATGTTGTCAAGGTGTGGGTACGATGAGCCTGGTTTTTCCAAAATTTTAGACCTCAGTTTTGGTACATTCAAGAACCTTTGAGCCCACTTTGAAAACCAAGTCTGGTTTCATCAGCACATTATACAGCCTTGAGCTAACCAGCCAGCACCCACACCGATACCATGGTGACAAGGGTTGTGTCACACTGCAACCTTGTCATTTACATTAAAAAGTATCTTAAGGCAAAAGAAGAATCATGGAAACTCAAATATTTCACCATGCAAAAATACAGTCTTCACAAAATCCTCTAAAAGAAACCAAAATCCTTCAAGATATTATAACTATATAACTAATCTCAAATTTCAACACAAGCAAAAATATCATCTTTCAAACATTCTCATGTAAAAATAGACCTAATATTACTAAGGGGCCAAAATCCCTCAAGCTACTATACTCTATAATGAATCTAAACACAATATCCTTGCCTTGGTAGGCAAAGCCAAAAATCACTGCTTTTACATTATTATTATTATAAATATCCCAAGATTAGACTGAATCAGGATGGTCTCTAAAGTCCAAATCTAACATTTCTTCAGGTTTAATTTTGTCAATGCAAGAGCTCACTCAAAAAGGTCAATGCAAGTATGAGGCTAGGAGCTGTTTGTTAACCCTGGCCCCACCACACACTCCTCAATAACAGAGATTGTATACACACAAAGTTTTACAACAAATTTAAAACTGATATTTATATAGGTATGGAGTTTTATATTTAATTAAAACTAATATTTTCTTGTAAAGTTCAGTCTACTCTTTCAACTTTCAAAAAAAACTATATAAAATTATTATAAAACAAACTTGCCTACCCCCATATTTAACATTGTAAACTCGATAACCTGCCAACAACACTGGTTAATATATGTGAATGATGGATATATAATGTGGATTACCAGCCTCAGGCACAGATCTCAAATCATGGATGGGATGAGAATATCAATGGAAAGTTATTTTTCTGTCCACACATCATCCATCCTGCATGAATCGCTGGTAGGTGCTGGTGCACCTCTGGCCAACCTTGCCTGAGACTACTACAATACTTGTACAAGGTCTGTGATCTACATGCAGGGTACAAGAAACTCCAGTCCTCAGCTGTAACCCAACCAAATTGCAGACTCTACTAGCATGGAGTTAAGGTTTCTACTGTGCAAGAAATTGTGAATTTTCTCTAAAGAATGAGAAAGCTTTTTTTGATTTCAGCAGTAGAAGAAAACCAAGCACAGCTTTTACAACATGTACAGGACTGCAGGTGATGAGAGAGAGAGAGAGAGAGAGAGAGAAAGACAGAGCTAGCTGTGGTCTGGCCTAACAACATGTGCCTGCCTGCCTGCCTGTTGTGGCTTCCGAATGGCGAAAGCAGAAATTTCAGGTTTTTGGGTTCAGTTCTAGTGAAGGTAACAGGCAGCTGGTGAATCATTACTGCAACGAACTCAATCCTCAATCCTATTCAAGACCCAGAAGCCAGAGTGATGAGATTTGCCTGCCACCAGAGCAGATCTTTGATAGAAAGATTCTAGGCGAGGAGCTCATTAAGAGCAGGAGTACTGACAAACGTGGACTTTCATAAAGAGCTCTAGTATGTAAGGAACTAGCTAGCTAGCGTCAAATGTTAGTGTTTAGTGTATACTTCTCAACCAGGGTTTCTTTTAATGTTGTGATGTAGCCAACAATTTAGCCAAATTAGGCTACATGCTAGATAATGAAAGTATTTTAAAAAAGGAATCCTTTTTTATATTCTTGGCTTACCTACTTAGAGCATCTCCAGCGGTGCTCAGTATGTGATCCTGCACAGTAAATTTGGATGAAGAAAAGTCAAAACATGCCGGCTTGGCTGAGGAAATTGGTTTTGGCTCAGCATAATTGCACAGTTTGTGGTGGCTGGGGAAAGGCGTAGGGACGGTGTGCACCTGCAGAAAGAGTGTAATAAGTATGATCTGACCGCTGATCAGTTTTTCTGATTGGCTCATCGTAATGATTCGTCCAGGTGGTTTGCTATTAGTAGTCCACCACCTGTTTGCTGTCCCAGTTTCAGTTTTATAGGTGGGTTTGCAAAAACCTATATAACTAAACTTGGATGTTGAATTTTTTTTCGAAGGGCCACATACTGAGCACTCTTGGAGATGCTTTTAGAACTTATCATAAAAAACTGGAGACTTGGGAAAAAAATTGCTAAAAATCTGGCGAATTTTGAACATTTTTCCATGAGAAATGTTTCATTTTCACAAAATTTCGACCTGAAAATTCTGTTTGATAACTTATCTGTTTCGGGTTGATATCATATTTTTCAGGTAGAAATTTGGTGAAAATTCGCCAGGAAAAGAGACACTGCTCCTGGCGCCTGTGTCCTGGAGTGCTATTTTTCAGTGTTGGTTGGTTATTGATTGTTTCATATCCGTTGGGTAGTTTATTAAACATCTGAGTAGTACCAGTTAAGTTATCGTTATTGATTTTTTAAGGTGCCAGAAAAGTTATCAATAATTTTTTATAAGAATCGCCAGTCATCCGTAAGGGTAGCTTTTCAAATACCTGATTGATAACCATGAGTTAACCTACTGGTTACACACCAGTTATAAGGTTTTTAAGAATATATTTCTTAAATTATGTTTTTTTCCCGGTTTTCTGTCATAAAAATGTTCGGTCTTTTAAGATTGACACTCTACCTCAATAATAACCAGGTCATCCAGGTCGGTTATTAGAAAATTCAACGCCAAATTCTTAGGTTATTAATCGATTATAAAGAAATCAATAACCAGCCGATAGGTTATGAATAACCTACTGGTACAACTGGGTTGATAACCGGGTCAGAACTCAGCAACCGGACCCCAACACTGGTTATTTTTACATGTACAAGTTCTGTATTCACATGAAAATCAGCATCCCCATTTTGCCTTCCGGAGTTCACACACACACACACACGCATATCGCGGAATGTGGGGGAAGTGCACAATTCGCATTAAAAGCTGGCATGAATCATATTTAGTACAGGTCCTTTATGCAACGCTTGCATGCACGAAGGCGTTCTACCCTGCCGCCACCCCCAATCCTCATTATACCTCAGAGGATCGTTTGGAGAATGTTCCTCTCCCAATAAATGTGCCAAATCTCGACCAGCAACGGCCCGCAGATCCACACCCAGCACTCGCACCTTCGCGCTCTCTCTCCCTTCGTCTCAATTCCAACGACTCGGGAGGCGCGCGAACCCAAAGCAAGCAGTGAGCGAGTCGCTCTTGAATTGTCACGGGACCGTTTTCCTTTACGGAGGAAGATTTTGAGTCGTAGAGAGAAACTGAATACCTACCACCCTTCCGTAGAAAATACTCTTAGGAATCAGACGAATACAAGTAGCCTGTGGTATACATAAGGTATAGGAATACGAGTTAGCATTTGGTATACATACGATCGGGTATAGCCAGTTGGGGTGTGTGTCGCCAAGTGTGGCGGGGGGGGGACTTTCTGGAACTATACTTTCACCATCTGACACGAGGTGTACGACATGGTCGGGGGACGTGCCCACCGCGCGCCGGCGACGAATGAAAGGCCGGGTGGAGAAATAAGGCGCGTGGATTTCGCACGCTGCACCGCATGCGCGTCTTCTTGCTGTCGCTTCATTCTTTCAGTCCAAGTTTCAGGACGTGCTTGGTCACCAAACTTTCCGTGTTAATCTCACTAGATTTTTTTCGTGACACAATCCAGCTGGTTTGCTGACAAATCTGCAAATAACAAAAACAACAACAACGAAGCAGCAATTGGAACTCTTTGTGGAACATGTCCGAAACTTTTGTACTATTTGCTTTCATAGCCCACACCCCCACCCCCTCTCCCAAAAAAATAAATTAAAAATAAAAGCGTGCATGTAAAGTCAACTAGCCAAGAGGAAAGTGAACAGTGGACAGTCCACTCTCCACACCAAACACAACGTAAAACAATATGGGTGTGTCACACTCTGGCCTTGCTAAAAAGTATCTTAAGGCAAAAGAAGAATTATGGAGTCTCTAATATTTCACCACACAAAAATATAATCTTCAAAAAATCCTCTAAAAGAAACCAAAATCCTTCAAGATATTATAACTCTACAACTAATCTCAAGTTTCAACACAAGCCAAAATATCATCTTTCAAAAATCCTGATATAAAAATAGACTCTATTACCTAGGGGCCAAAATCCCTTAAACTACTATACTCTATAATGAATCTAACAATATCCTTGCCTCGGTAAGGCAAGGCCAATAAAAGCCCCCCTCCCCTCCTCCCTCTTACCCACAAGAGAAAAAGGAGGACCCTTCATCATTCCATGAGGGGACTTTTCATTGGTTGCATGGAAATTCTATTCCTAAATTTGGTTGCCATTATTTTTGGCTTGCACTAATAGCCTTTCCTAATAACACCTTACTTATTCGAGAAGTTGTTCCAATTTATTGGCAAGTGAATCTTTTGGGATGATTTTTGAACATCTTTAGGACTATTTTCACTTTGAAGATTCAACAAGTGGATTCTCTTCATTGTTCCAACTTTGTTTTCATATTGCACATGGTCACATTCCACCCCAAATTGCACGCGTCCTTAAAGTGGTTCACTTCTTAACCATGACCAAACCTTTAAGCAGAATTCATCCCATTGCAATGGAGGAATCATTGTATTAACTCACAAGTTGCACTTTATGTCATCAATTCTGTGAAGCTTTTGCAACACATTTTTCCTCACACCAATTTGGATTTGCAACTAAGGGTGGTTGTGAAACAATAATTCACGGCATCAAGTACACCCTGGACCTTCACCTTGACTGGGTTATTCTTTAACTGGACGTGGCAAACACCTTCAATTTAATGTCAACATGGGTCATAGTTCAAAAACTTTGTGTAATAGGTGGGGACATTATACAACTCATCCCCTTTGTTTCTGCATTCGAGTTTCCTTTCTTTTATAGTCATTGTAATCTTGAAGATGATGTCACAATCATCCCATTTGCCATGGGGATTCATCAAGGTGAGCTTTTGGGGGGGGCACTATTCGTTTTAGCCCATTTTAGGGCTTTACGTTCTACAATTAATCATTTCCCCTCTTGTCTATTTCCATCCATTGTAAATGACATTCACATCATAAGTCCCCTTTCAATTGTATCATCTACTTATGAACATTTCCAAATTGAACTTTGTGCGATGAGTCTTTATATCTAACCTCAGAAATGCACTGCATGGTCACCCTTTAACCCACCACCAGACTTCAACACCCCACCTCACTTTACCACCCCATTTGAAGGAATTAAAATCTTGAGGGTTCTATTGGGTATTTTAATTTTCATATCATCCTTATCAAAAATGCCCTGCAAGAGGATGTTTAACATGTGAACCTTCTCCTTAGGATGGGTGATGTTTAGGTGACCTTGGGAAATCTAATTCGTTGTTTCTGCAACACACATCATATTTTTTATGATGCACACCTCCATTTTCCACCTTCATAAAGTCATTTATTTCCTTTTACTCCTCCTTCCATAAAATGTTTGGATGCCTTTTGTGTTTAGGATTGTTTAATAGCCCAAAAAGACTTTTAGTTCATAAACAAGCCTCCCTCCCAATAACCTTTGGTGGTGTCGAGTTCATATCGCATCCACCATTGCCCCCAACAACTTATTTAGGGAATTGGGCCCGTCGAATTTTTGAAAAGATATTTAATATTTGTGTCAAAATTTTAATAAATTCAAAAGTTCAATTGTCCAGGTTTGATCTGCAACCTTCAAGTACTGAGGCAGTCTAGACACAATAAACTATTCTATAAGGTTGAATTTATTATTATTATTATTTTATATAACCATTACCTACCACAAATTTCAGAATTAAAAAAACCAAGTGCCAAAATTAAGATTTAACTAATTATTCAGCAGTTTGTTACCAAAATCGTTCAGGTACTACAGTATTTTGGGACTATCCAGAGCTTGATATAAAATAAAATAAAATAAAATAAAATTGGACCCTTAAGAGATCACCACAACTAATTAATATAAGTCACACTATATACTACAATATTAATATGTGTAGGACAATGCATGGGGGTTAAGCCATAAATGTAATAAGTAGGGTAAAGCGTGCTCACACAGATCACACTAATTTATCTCTGGCACTTGCCACTAATGAGCACCTATGTCCACCAGACAAGACTCTGTAGTTCATGTTAAAAAATGATTGGTACCTACTAGTACTACTACACCCACTCATTCAAAATACATCCAACAGCAAAAAGATTAGATATATTCATGTATTCAGCAGTATGACTTCATCAAAGCCTTGCAAATCTCTATTTATAAATGTATCATCGTCCATTCAGAAAATGTACAAATGTATCATGAAAAAGGGGAGAATTTAAAGGATGTCAAGTTAGGACAAACTAGATGTCAAAATCTCTTCATCTCAAGAACCAACCACCTATAATAGGTTGGCTGTGGTGATGGGGGTGTGTTCTGGAAGGGTGGAAGTCGAGAAGTAGCTAGGCCTATTGTTATTGTCCAACTTAAAATGCAGAATGCTTGCATTTTTTGCAATATAATTGAAAAAAAATTATTCAAAAAAAATCAAGATAGAAAGAGAAGAGCCCTTTGATCCTTTGAAGCTTCAAATGGCATTGACACAATCGTGTAAGAACACATCACCCTGTTTTAATCATCACTTAAAAATGAAGAGATGAGTTGAAAGAAAACAAAATTCCACTACCATAGCATAGGGTCTGATTCATCACTGTAAAAACGATATTTCTTTATTTCTTTATTTTCCTTCAAAACATCATTTCGTTTTTTCATTAAAAATTTATTTAATCTTTTATTCGTGTGAATTTTGATTTTTTTTTTTTTGAAATTTGTCATATGTTAGATATACATACAAAACTATTGGATGTATGTGGCAAATGGTGGCATTGAATGCAAGGTCAGATGTTGCACATCCATTGTTTATTAGTTCACACTTTTCTAGTGTAGAGATATGTCCCATCTATTCCTCATTAAACACACATAGTTCAAGTTATTCATGAAAGAGAAAGATCAAACACCTGGTATATATTAAAATCTCTTTGGGTGTATAGCTTTCTTGAAAAGCATTGGTCTTTTAACTTAATGGTCACAAGTTCAAAGCATGCTATATCCAAGTCCTTTTATAGAAATTATCTGTAATTTATTAATTATGACAGTTTATACACACATCCAAATATAACATTGTACCTTTGGGGAGGGCTTGTTCAAGTCCTGCTATAGCCAAATTTTTTTATAAAAATTATCCATAATTTATTAATTATGATAGTTTATACACACATCCAAATATAACATTGTACCTTTGAGGAGGGCTTGTATATTATGAATAATTACGTCAAACCCAACGGGCTCATCAGGTTTGGAGCAAAAAAAACATCTTTTTGTTGCTTTTTTATTCTTTCTTATTGAAAAAGAGAAAAGATTGCAAGTTTCTAAGTTTAGATAGTCCAAAACTCCTTTTCACTTTGCTCTTTTTTCATCAAAAGGCAAGAAGGATATAATTAAAGGGCAAAGAGGACACCGCAAGAAGCCACTTTGCCTTTTATATAAAAAAAGAGAAATAAAATAAGTGTCATTGATTTTATTGTATCATATAAAGGGGCATAGCCTTGAGGACACCTATTTAAATATTCATATTATATAATTTGTGCAATAATGTTATAATAAAGAGGTCACTTGAAAGCCACTATAAATAACAATATAAATATAGATTGGCCTATAACTAATGAAAATAAAGAAAAGAAGTGTTGCAATAAGTATTATAAACTAACAATTACAAAAGCACTGGGGTTATTGCCCTAAGTTTCTTCTTGTTTTGGCACTAAATAAATAACCATTTATGGAGTTTTTTGATAAGGTCAATTAAGTTAAAGGATCTTGTCATGATAGTCTACTTTGTTTTTTCCATTGGACTTCAGGAAAGTACAAAACCTATAATAATGACCATTCATCCATGGCATCTGCATGTTAAGAATACAAAAAATGGGTTTCATGAGGTCACTAGAACTGAAAAAATGACACCTTTTTCAGGACACTTGTGACAAAAGAGTGTCAGAATTTTACTATTAAGTCATTGATCCAGGTGGAAAAGCCTCAGAGTCCATGCACTTTACTCAGGGCAAGTGCTCGTATTAGAGTTATCTCTAAAGTCACCCCCTATCCCATCTTTCAGTGGTCTACACAAAGCAAGAAAAACTTATTAATCCTCAACACAAGGTTCAAGAATAATTATATTAGTTGTACAGGTTGGAGCAGTGAAAATATGCGTTGCAACATCAGAGGCAGTCAGGAAAAATGAAAGACAGTATGAAACATGAAACTCAGTTCACCACCAAAATTGGTGGGAAAACTAGTTTGGGTCCCAGTTATTTCATTTTGTAAAATTTTCATTCCCAGTACACAATGATACGCTATTATGCCAAAACTGGCCTGATTTTTCGGATAACTCTATTATCTTCTTTTCACTTTGCAAAACCAACTAAAAACCCTGATTGATAATAAAAATACAAACCTACAGGCAGCCACAAAGCAGTCAAAGATGGTCTTCTTGGGAAACTGAATATAACTGGAAAAACACACTTACTTCAAACAGCTCAAAGCCACTAAAGCCACCACGATTTGACACTATCGACTAAATTCAAAGATAAGCCTCCTTTTCAGTGTAATGGGGTTTTGAGTCCCATAATTGTACAGAACCAGGAAGACCATCATCAGCACATACATAACTCCACTGTATACATACCCTGGAAACTTTTGACTCTATAATTCTTTTGAGAATGTCTGAATTCAACTATGTCATCTTGCATGGGAAGACAACACTCATGATGACAATTTGAAATCAATGCCGACAGCCTGCAGAGATGATTTCTTCCTCCAAATCCAACAAAATAACAATTTGTATAAAAATTCTTGATAGAGTTGCAATCCAGAATTTTAAGTGAGACTTCCAGCAGTGACTACCTGTGTTGAAGCCCAGTCAAATGTGGCTCTGACTGGTCTTGTGGTGCTTCTCCCCTCCAGTTTGGACAGAGCACACCAACAGGCAGAAAAGGTTCTAAATCTGGAAAATCTTGGTCATGAGTCTTATACAGTATATGTCCTTCCCATGATCCTTCAATGCAATGGCTGATATGGTGTAGAGTTTCAACTGTTTTGAATGGAACGCATCATAGCTCATGAATAAGCTCCACATTTCAGAGCTTCAGCACTGCAATACAGGATGAAATTCCTCCTACAGTGACCCACCATCTACTCTAGATGCAGAGATGATGCCTGGCTAAGATGAAAGGTGCTGGCTACAAATGGGGCAAACATGCCTTTGCAAACATCTTCATGGAATAAGCTGGTACTCTTAGGCTATTCTTCCAAACAGAGGGGTAACCAAGGCAGGAGTATGAACAAGTTTCTTCCTACAATAATTAACTAAGCAAAGGCAGGAGCCTTGCAAATAGGACACTGGTTTTTCTGCACAAGCCACTGCTGAATGCACAAGACGTGATAACTGTGCCCACAGTCAACCTTTCCCAACTCATCACCATCCTCATACTCCTCCTGGAAATCCAGACAATAGCTTCCAGTTGAGACACTCATCTCCACACTAGTGTACTAAGAGTAGAATCGGTTATGTCTGGTTCTGCACATAGCTTATCTCCTCTAGCAACATAAGACACATGAGGATATGCAACTATCAAGTAACAAACATTAGTACTTCAAGATTATTCAGAAAAACCTGACATAGGAGATTTCTGTGTACCTGGCAGATGCTGCACTTGATATCATACTCTTGAGAAAATCGAGCAACTGCCATATCGAGGGAGGAGTAATAGCTTGTCTTCAACTTATCAGCTACTGCCTCTGCAGTCAATCCTGTACTCACATTGCCAATTCTGTCTTCCAAAGCCAGCAACTCCTGAATATTCCAACACAGCCACAGAGGCACAGATTTCAGCTCTAGTGCACCTTATGACAGGATTTCAAGAAGAGGTAAAATCCACTAGGATAATGAAACATAGGTCAGTGCCATGGCCTCTGAAAACATCAGAGAGCACACAGCTTCCAAGGATAAATGCAGGATTGCCATTGGTTTCAGCATGGTGTCAGACCTCATAAGACATGTTGTCAACATCAAGACGCAGTTCTCTGTGATGGTCATGCAGGCCCATTCCCTCAAATAGCAGGGTTGCCTCCAGCATCAAGAGTTGCTGCACAAATCATGAGCACAATCTGATAAGAACATAAAGAACAAAAAGGGAAAACTGCCATAAAGCTGCTGATCTTTGTCTTTGATTACACTATAAATACAACCAAGAAGTCCAAGTTTGAGCGCATCTTAAATTGATTTCACTGCAAAACAGAGTACATACTTCAGTCTTGGTGGATACTCCTAGTCAAGGACACTCTTTCCACACTCAAGTCCATTAGAGAAGACCAGAGATTGTTGCATGACATGTTAGGAACAAAACATTGGGGTGTGGCATCTTCTCAAAAGAGGGTCATATTACCTCATAAGTAAGATCCTCATCTCTTTCCACACACTCAAGTGCAAATAAAATCTGCTCCCAAAGCACCACCTTTCCACTGTAAGATCCTTGTCTAGGAACAGATGACAACAAAAGAAACAAGAGAGGTGTTTGCACTGCCCACTAGACATGCTGGTAACTAAATCAATGACAATGCAAGGACAAAAGCAAAACCACTAACCTCAGCAAGGCCCTCAGTCATAAGACGAGGTGGATGTGTTCCATCCCCAGCTGAAAGCTGTAAACTGTGAGATGGCATTCCCAGAAGACCATCTGCAGCTAATGAGAATCCTCTTTCATGAAGTCTAGATGCAGATGCCCTTGGCAACAGAGACCGTTGAAAGTGAATTGTGGGTGATGAATGAGAATCTGTGAATGGAGCAACTAGTGAGGGGCTCAAAGGAGGAGAAGGTGATAGACGAGAAGGTGCAGGCCCTGACATGGATGGGTTGGTTAGCAGTGTAGGCACACTATTGCCCTGTATCCTGCCACGAGAAGGATGAGGTGGCCTTGAAGGGGATGGTGAAGACACTCTTGTTGAACTTGTTTGCATTGTAGGAGGGACAGAATCTGCAAGCACTGGAGCACCAGGAGACATTGCCTCTAGGTTATTGAGATTGATTGCATGATTGTGAAGCCTACTATCAGTCCCAACTGTCGCTCCAAGCTGACTTGCACTTGACAAACTACTTGTGAAGCTATGGGTGCTACTTCCCATATACCTATGTGACAGCTGCTCCCCTAGACTAAACAAGCCAACACCATTGTCCCTGTGTCGTGGTGAAGAAGGCATCCCACTTCTGCCAGTCAGTCTGGAAGGACTGCCACTGTGGCAGAGTGTGCTAGAACTGGCTGGTGTCTCATCAGGAACAAGGAGGCTACTGCTAGAGCTTTCTTCATTGGCATCCACAAGAGACTCACTTGATGTTGTTCTCTGGGACCCACAGTGGTCGTGCTGCATTGCAGGTACAGCAGATCTATACATAGTCTGTGCAAAAGGTGTATGAGAATGCTGAGCTGTTCCTGCCTCCACCAATGCCACTCCAACTCCTCCAGCTCGAGTGCTTCTTTGAGAACTTGTACCCGCACTAGAACTGGTCACCACAGATTTCCCCAGGCGACTGCCTCTGTGGGTTTCAGGCATCAAGTCAAGGGTCTCTCTGAGAGAAGCTGCTCTATGTGTCACAGGTTCTTCAAGTCCACCAGCCACAATCGGCAGTTCAGAACTTCGAGCTGACGCTGCTGCAGACGAGGAGGTAGATGCCACCACATCAGAAGCACTTGTGCATCCTGAAATGCCTATAGTGCGCCTACTCATTCCGTTGCCTCCCACAGTCCTTCCCCCATTGCTATCTCGAAAGCCAGTTCTGAGAGAGCCAGTTCCACAAGACAAACTACCTGCCACCACTGGTGTGCAACTCTTCCTCTTACAAGCAGAACTCCTGGAGCTACCCCTTGTGTTTCCAAACACACTACGAGTGGCATTTTCCAACACACTGCCTGAAATGCTATGCCTCAAAGAAGTTCGATCTGCACCAATGTGGTGATGCCCTTCACTGCTAAAAGCTCCAGTAGTATTCAACAGTTCCTGATTGCCACTAGCCTCTGGCAAACAGTCATCCATTCCTCCAGTATGGTTGCTGCTGCTCCCAAAAAGCTGAGGTTCAGCTGTTCTTAAAACCTGCTGCTCCATATGAAGAGAATCAGAAGACATGCTGCCACTGGCATGTTCAACCCTTCTTCCATCACTGCTCCTTCCCAAATCTTGAAATCTTCTGCCCTCCATAAAGCGGGGACCAAAAGTCCGGCTTCTACCACCATCCTCTACTCTTCTTTCATTCATTCCATGTCTTTCTCCAGCATAGATGGAATTTGCACTGGCTCGAGCTTGTCTGTTTCCTAATGTTGGCAATCCAGACTCTGTGACCTGAGTAGCCCCATTCTCTGTTTCCTTGCCTCCTACATTGCATGGGAAAAACTCGCCTGTGCCTGGGATGAACTCTCCCTTGCTACTTCCCTGGATTGGCACTCTTCCCACAAGGGAGTCAGGACTGCTGACTGCATGCCCTCCCCTTGTTCCCAAAAAAGCAGAGGAGTCAGTACTTGGCTGCAAATGACCTGGAGGGATATCATCTTCCTTGGACAGGCTGAGGCCCAATCCAGTGTCCCTATTTGCACCCATTCTCATGGAGTCTACCATTGACCCATTTAGATCCTCTGAAAATCCCTGCAAAACAGTCCATGGCCCTTCCATGGAGAATTCATGAGGTCTTTGCAAGCTCGGAGCTTGAGATGGCTGTGCAGCCACTAGCTTTGCTGATGACTGAGATTGCTTGTGTATGGGAGCTTTACTACACTCTGGGCTCTTCCCAGTTCCCTGGCTATAAACCCCTCTGACTGATGACAACTCGTCTGCTTCTTCCAGTCTGGCTAGCCGGCTACTACTATTGTTGTTGCCACCACTACCACTTGGCTTGTACTTTGTGTCCATTGAAGGCCAGCAACCCCCATCCATGACTGGAGCAACCCTTTTTGAGTCCAAGCGATCATCCATTGTACCAAAAACAATGCTAATCTACAACACTTGAAACCAGGTTGATTGATGAAGAGTGGAACCAATTACAAGACCGGTTGTTCAGGGCCCTTGTGCTAACATTGAGCACCTCACAAAAGTGCTAGAGTTTCAAAGATGGCTGACATCACCAAATCCATTCTGATCCTCAACCTGCAAGAAAAGAAAAAGAGAATGAACCCACCTCCAGTGAGTGAGAGAGCCAGGCACAACCTAATGAACAAACATAAACCTTGATCAAATGTCTCTTTTGACCTACCCCACCCAAAGTGCTTAACAAAAGACAGACTACTCTGCCAATCAGTAAACATGCAAGGACTGGTATCATGGGCAAAGACAAATGACCCTGCAGCATTTTTCTAAAGATAGCATCATGATCATGAAAGTAGAGATTCCATGGGACGTTTCAAACCATTCTCAAGCTAATCCAGTGGACACAGAGAGCTAAGGTTTCTCAGAGGGGCATAGTATGAAATGCCACCCAACCATGAACCAAGAAACTCTTCAGGAAATAACAATGACCTGTGAGGAAATTGAATTTCAAAATCACTCAAAGCTGAGCAACAATGTCAGCTTTTTTATTCATGGTTCTTCCAGCAAATATATCAGATCTTTTTTAGGTCATGGTCCAAGATCAACATGGAACTGTGTGAGGAAACTATTCCATGAGCAACTTGGATTACAGTCAGATCCCTTCAATGCTGAGGAATCATATCCAGGACTCTGCAGATCAGCATATACAATTCTAGACAACCTGAGGTACCAGGTGCACATTGTGGTGTGACATCTTCAGAGATGGTACAGAACTACTCTAGGATGAATTTTCTTGTCAAAAATAGGTACGCCTGAAAACTGCCACAAGACAGTAGACTTGACACACAGAAGGTCAGGAATTGGGTAAAAGTTTCCATTGCATACAACACCTTGAATCCCCATCATCAGGTTGTCAAGGACTTGGCCCCAATCACCTTTCCTGACAGGACAAAAAGAGTGTCACCTCACCAATACCAAAAAAGACTCATGATTAGTGAAACAATCCATATAAAAATCTTCTTCAGACCAGGAAAATGCTCTACAGCTATCCATTATGGATGGAGATGCTCACATCATCAAAGCTGCCTGCACAAGGACACAAACTTCTCATTTCAGAGGAACATGGTGTGTGCTTCCAAGAGGTGTACCCAGTTCAGACCACATTCAACACATGAAAGAAGACATGCCTGATCATGTCTTACATCTGGTGCTTTATACCCATTGAACTTACAAAGAGGAGAAGCAAAATTAGAAGACCAGATCTGGGCTTCAAGGAAGCATCAGACAGATGAGGCTGCAGCATGAAAGCATGACATTGCACATTCCTGCAATACTGAGCTGCAGCCAAGCAAAATCCATTAGGATTTGTAGAACCTCTTTTTTCTAGGAACAGGCCCTTGAGAGTGTGAAAGCCAACAATTGAGCACTGATGTTTCACAATTCCTGATGGTTAAAATGTTAACTCATGCTGCTTGGGATCTCCAAGCAAGCATCCAACAAAATCCAACACTGCACACTCAATTTGCCCCTTTCCTTCCCATTCAAACCCCTCTGCCAAATCCTCTTCCTTCCTTGTTCCATACCAACCAACACAGGATTGAGCCTACAGTGTGTGCTTGGCTGTATCCAATGTTGCTTGAGATGAAGAAAAGATTGGATACAGCCAAGCGCATGCCATCATCTCTCCTTCCATGCCTTTACAAGAACAAATCCCGAGAAAACAACCCTATGCCAAGCCACTGACACACAGATACTACTGACAGACTCTCTCCTACAGTTGATTTCAACCCATTGTATGCCATGTTCTAGAGAGTGTCAGTCCTGCTTCCCGTGTCAAGAAGGCCCTCCTTTTGCTACCAAAATGGCTGGATTCATTCATAGTAAAAGACTCATTCCAGAAATGCAACAACAACCCAAAAAAAACCTCATTGCACATACATGTCTGGGAAGAATGATCATCACACTTCATCTATGGATATTAGAAGGATCAGGCCAAGATCCTGGCATCTTCTTGCTGAGGATCAAGAAGAAGTTGAGGAAAGAAACTGCCAGGCACTGGCAAACAAAGCAAAGCCCAGCAGACACTACTTCAATCTCAGCTGTGCTACAAGTCCAGGGAGGGAGCCGGAGAATGAAAAAGAATCCTCCTGGTTTTAGTCATGGCAGGGATGTTTCTGATTACCCAGTCGGCAAGACAGAAGAAGAATCTCAAGACAACATTAACAACAGATCTAGAGACCCAAGACAGCGACAAAAACACGACAGTTGACCAAACCCTCAAGTTCCGAGTTCACAACCACCAGGAGTCCCCCTTCTTGCCCTCTCACCTCAGGGTCACGAGAACCTCAAAGACGCGATTACACACATCCACAAGTCGTCCACTCTTCCCGTTACGCATCCAGGAAACCCCAAAAAAAAAAAAAAAAAACCCACCGCCCACCCACCCCCCTCCCCCCCCCCCCACCCCTTCCTCTCCGTTCACACCTGTTTCCCTACCTACCAACACACCCACCTCCCCGGCACAACACTCTCTCTCCTCTGTTCCACTCTGTGTCTCGTCTCTCTGAGCTCGTCCTCTTCGCAGCACGCACGGTTGAATGTATATAGTCACTACAAAGAACTCCCGTTACAGGGGCCCCAAGAGAAATCGATTCCCACTGATGCAACAACAAAGCTCCAGTTCAAATGTGTGAAGGTTTCAGAAGAAAAGCAACGGAAACCAGTCGGATTACAGCGAAAACGCGACCAAGGCAGATCCTCCTCCTCCTCCTCCGACAGTCGCCGTTCGCGTTACCCACTCACCATCGCCAGCAGCCCAGGGCAACCCCTCGTCTCCTTCCCTCAGCTTGAACGACGCGGTGAGCATCCATCTGATTTTCATCCACATCCACACCCATCACACCCCCTACCACCCCCCTCCCCTCATCCATCCAAAGGACTTTCATCCATGAGGCACTTTGAAAACCAGAGTTCATGTCTACCTACCTTCTACCTATTGTCTTACCTACCTACTTACCTGCACCGACCTCCCTCCTTTTATTTAAGAGAAGGGTCACCCTAGAGTCCCTTCCATGTTCTGAGATGCCTAGGCACAATGGAAGGAGCTTCAGTGCTGGGCACTGAAAAATATGGAAGGGCCAACAAGACTACCCTTCTCTTGAGTAGTAAATAAAGCACTATATATATATATATTTTTATCATTTTTTAATATATTTAAAAAAGCTTTGATCTCTTTTTTTCTAACAGGCTGGACTACATGAGATGTTGACAATAAAAGATAAAGAAATCTTTGAAATATAAGGAAGTGCCGAAAAGGGCCCCCAAAGAAAAAAAAAAAAAAAAAAGGAAAAAAGAATGGGATAAAGTGAGAAAAAAATTAATTAAAATTGAAAATTATTTAATAAAAAAAAAAAAGGGTGAT